>Ga0315903_10004586_pt1 | contig 18409 bp, 4 predicted proteins | sample LakEriMetagenome_7_FD_203524 | JGI IMG/M metagenome (GOLD analysis project Ga0315903, IMG submission 203524) | Freshwater fungal communities from buoy surface, Lake Erie, Ohio, United States - Buoy 2 MA119 | ecosystem: Environmental > Aquatic > Freshwater > Lake | place: USA: Lake Erie, Ohio...
TCTTTTACTTTCAATACAAGATTTAATTAAAGTTGCATCAGCTGAAGGATTTGCTTTTGTACATTCATCTTTTGCTGCTTGCCAATCAAACTTTGCAGTACCTGCTGCTAAAGGATTAGGAGTTTTTTCAGTAGGATTAAAATACATTTGCCCTCCAACTCCAGGTGATACTTGATAGTTAGGGAACATTTGATTTAATGCATCTGTCTGCCATCTATTTGTAATAGCATTAGTATAATAATTTCTAAGGTTATTTCTCATTGCTAACTTAGAATTATCAAACTGTTGATTTGCTATTGTATTCTGATCATATAGTTTTGATGCAGTTGCTTGTTTCAATAGTGCTTCTTGATTTGCAATATCAACTCCTTTTAATTCAAATTCATTTGCTATGGTAACATTTGCATTGTTATACTTAGAAAGTACATCTGCAGCAGTTTTAGCAGCTTGACCTTGTATACTTGCAGATCTTGAAGATAATGCTTGTGGTCCAGCAAACTGTGCAACAGCTTGAGTTTGTATGTTTGCTTGTTCTGCATTAGCAGCAAGTTCTCTTGTAGGATCTAAGAATGTAGGTCTTGGTTTTTGAAGTTCTGCAGACGGTGCCCACGGCATGTATTTTTTAATACCCATCAAGTCTCCAAAAGCACCTGTAGTTTTAATTGTGTCTTGTAACCACCATTCAGCAGGAGGACCTTCTATTTCTATATCCTCTTCTTGTTCACATGGAGGACATGAACCATCTGCATTTGGAGTCAATGTAGTCTCAACTCCATTGATATAGCAAGGACATATTTTTTCCTCTACATCAGCAGGAGGAGTACATGTACAATTACCACTTTCATCTTTATACTGACTATATGTAGGAAGATTAGGATCTTCACACTGACAATCAGGAGATACTGGTGGTATAGTTGTATATTGTGGTTGATCTAATCCGGCACCAGCCAAATGTTCCATAGTTGTATTTCCATAGTATGATTTATCTATTGTAGTAAAATCATCTATTGGAGATATCATAAACTGTGTACCTTTTAATGTTGGAAATGCTGCAGTCATTCCCATTTCATCCCCCACACCGGATTGTAAGTCTCCTAAAAAGTTTCTTAATGCATATTTTTTATCAGCATTATACACTCCATTTTGAGAATTTTCAAGCATTTTAACATAACCATGGAAGGTTGCTTGTTGAAGGGCTCTATCTGTAGTTCCAACTTCAAAAGGAACTCCCATTGTTGCAGCAATGTTAGAAACATTAGTACCACCATAAGTAGATTTTAGATAGTTTTGAGCATCTATCATATCTGTTTTGGTTTTAACTAATGTATTTCCACTAGGATCTCTTGGATTTTTTACAACACTTCCTTCATTTATTAGTGTTCCAACTCCTTTTACTAATCTACCACCTATATAACTATCTTCCCATTTTGCAAAACCTCTACCACTATCAGCATACAATTGACCATCAATTGCTTTTGCTTGGAACATTAAGTTTCTTTCCTGATGTTTTAAAAATGCATTGATTACTTGATCACAATCAGGTGCTGTTAAACCTCTTTGTGACCAGTTTTTTGTTGGAGTATCTGGTTTGCTTTTACTTCTAAAGTGAGCTTCATTTCCAAGAACATTATTAGTTTCATCACAAAGTGTTTTTCTAACTTCAGAATTTGGATCACTTACAGATTGTTGTAATAGATAGTACTGTGCAGCTGCTCCTTTTGCTAAATCTGTATTACCCCATTTAGACATATCTAAAGCACCAACATCTGTTGGTGCACTTCTTTTAAAACCTGATAGCAATTGTGGAGTTCCATCACTACCTATTGCTTGAATTTCATAATCTTTTCCTGATTGCTTTCTTTCTAAGTTAGCATTATATAAAGCTTTTTCATACTCAGCATCACTTGCATAATCAGATCTTTTTATAATCTTACCATCTGATGCTTTAGGTAATGGGAACATAGGACCTGATCCAGGAAGTGGTTTAGGTCTACCTTGGTAATTTTGAGACATACCAGATCCCATTGCCATACCGTATTCAGCTTCTGGGATTTCTTCTTCATACTCATCATAGAATGGTAAATCATAACCACCCATAGTCATACCATACTGAGCCATAGGAGGAGCTTGTTGTTGCATCATTTGTTGTTGCATCATCTGCTCTTCAGACATTGGTTGTTGTTCCATTGCCTGTTCTTGACCTCCACCTTGTGCTTGTTGTACTACTTCTTGTATAAGACTAACTGCCTCTTCTTGAGAAGCACCTAGTTGCATAAATATTTCTACTATGTTTTCTGGAGGAAGTTGATTCTCTAATAAAGTCATCACAACTTGTTGTGGATCAGCTCCCTCTTGTAATGCAGACATTACTTGTTGAGTAATTTCTGCCAACCCATTACCTCCACCTTCTTGTTCAGGAGCAGGTTGTTCCATTCCTTCTTGTGCTCTTCTTAATCTTCTTTGTCCACCATACTGCATCATTCCTTCAGGAGACATTGGTTGTTGCATTTGTTCTTCCTGTGGTTGTGCAACTGGTTGACCTTGATTAAGTTCCTGAGCTTGTGCAAACTGATCAGTATTTTCTGACTCCATAGTTTCCTCAGAATTTTCTTCCTGATTATATTGAGCATCAATCTGATCTTTTACAGTCATTATTTCTTTTGGTGGTAATACTTGTTCTGCAGTAATACCTTTTGCATCCATACAAGGTTTAGCAACAGCTGGGATACCTTGAGGAAATCCTTTCTTTGCTTCTTGTGCTAATGCAAGACATCCTAGTTTAATGACATATTTTTTAATCATTAACTCAGCAGTCTTTCTATCTAATGTATCTGACTCAGGGTCTTCTAGAATTTTTCTATATTTCTGAACATCATATTGTTTAGCAAGTTGAGCTGGAGTATATGCTTTACTTGTTCCTGCTTTACCAAACATTTCTAAGATCTCAGGATCTTTTATCTTCATTGTTCTTGTATCACTGAAGATAAAAGTATCATCTGGTAGATTTAAAGGAACTCCACCACTATGGTGTCTTGGTCCTTTAATTATTTGATGTTCTGGAAATCCATCACCATTGATATCACCATATACTGTTTCACCACCTTCTGCTTCAAGATTTGCTTCTTCTCTAGGAACCCCGGTTATATATTTACTTTCTTTAAGTTTGGGTCTTCCTATATAAGCATTATAGTCTGCTCCTCCCATTGCAGGAACATCATTAACTAAAGCACCTTGAACTTGATATCCAGTTCTAGCTGTTGGTAATTTTTTAATTCTAACTTTTATCATTTGATATATGTTATATATAATCTACTTCTCCACCTGCGGCTAAGAATTGTTTTAATTGATCAGGTGCCATATAAACTTCCTGTCCTATTGAATAACTATGTGATCCCCCATGTTTCATAAAACCTCCTGACTGAGCAGTTGTACTATCACCAGCAAAGTTACCAAAGGTAGCTCTACTATTTCTATTCTGTCCTGTTTCTCCCCATCTAAAATTACCGGTTTGTTGACCATATCCTACCCAGTCACCTTGATCTATAGCAGCAGTAGTACCCATTTGTTTTGTAATGTCTGCATTATCAAGTTGTAGATTATAACCTATCTTGTTATTCTGAAGCCTATCTACAAATCCTAATATACCTCTGGCAGCTGCATTTTTAACATTAACTAATGCTTCCCCATCTACACTATAAAAGTTTTTCTTTTTTCTTTCTTGAGCAACAAGGTCTGATTGTTCTTGAGGTTGAGGTTCTGGTGGACCAGGTATAATTTCTTGACCACGATCTCCTAATGTATATCCTGTATTTTTTGTTTCAGCATAAGATCCTGTTCCTGTTCCTGTAATAAAATCAAATGGATTACCAGATGATTTAGGCAATGAAGATGGACCTGATATTCCTAACAAACTATTTAAGTATGATTGATCTGGAGAAAATTGATTATAAGCTGATGTATTTTGACCAACACCAACTCCATATCCAGTACCTGATTGAAAAGGATTATAACCAGGACCTCCATCATTAATCCCACCTGGTAAAAATCTTCTTAATGCTTTTTTGTTATACATGTTATTTCTTTTTATTTAGTGGTAATTTCCAAAGCCCTGTTTTATTAAATTGATTTCTCATTCTTGCTTTACCTAAAGCACCTTTCTTACTATACTTTTCAGCCATTTCTTCTTGATCACCAAACATAGTGTTACCAAATATTGACGGACCTTCTTTTCTATAGTCTTTCATAGTTTTATCATTTAACCATAATTGGTTTCTTAAATGATCTCTTTTACCATATTGACCATATATTGTATTACCATCTTCATCAGTTCCTATTGGTGTTGGTGCACCTTCCATAGGATTAGGCCGTGATACAAGTTGTCCTTTTTTATTAACTCCTACATCTTGACCAGTTTTATCCGTACCTGTTTTAGAGAAGTACCCTCTAGGGATATCTTCAGTTCTTTCAGCTTTTCTACTTCCTTTAGTTTCTTTACCTTCTTTATCAGATTTGGATTTTTTTCCTTTACCTCCTTGATATTCCATAAGTTGTTCAAGATCTGCTTGAGACCAAACACCGTCTGGATTATAAATATCTAATTCAGTTTTAGGAGAGAACCAATTTTTTCTTGTTTTAAGTGTAGCAATTGGTTGCCCTAATTGACCTGTGTATCTTTGCAAATCTTTTAATGTAAATGGATTACCTGTTTTATAATAACTACCTTTTCTAATTAAAGGATTCCATGGTAATAATGTACTAGCTAGTCCAGGTGCTCCTCTTACAATTCTAGGATTAAGTTTAACTTGTCCAACTGGAATACATTGTTTATATGTCGGACTCCACATCATTCCAGGACCACATACCATAGTATTATTAGATGCAGCTTTTCCTCCAAAAACACTTTGTAATTGAGACATCATATCAGGAGTCATTTCTCCATAGTTATAATAGTCATTTAATGACTTATCATAAAAGTTTTGATATTGATCATATTGTTCTTGTGTAGCTGCATCATTTTTCCATGCATCAAAATCTCCACCTGGATTTGCTGCTTCCCAGTCTGCTCTTTCTCCTTCAGCCCAATCATCATAACTAAGTTTATCTGCAACTCCTCTGGACTCTCCAGCTTTGTTTTTTATTGTAATTCCTTCTCTAGCTTCAGGTACATTATATGGTTCATAGTATTGATTGTCATCTCCTCCATAAATAAATCTTGTAAGAGGATTAGATGCTGACATATTAATAAAACCACCTTGTTGTGTATAACCTTGTTCTTCACATGGAACACAAATTTCCTTTACTTCATTATTTACAATTTGTCTTTTTCGGCAGTCACAATCTTTTAAGTTATACTCATATTCATCATCCATTTCTCTATATAGATCACGATATTGTTGATTTTCTCTAGTAGAGGGAAAAGGATTTGCATCTTCTTGCAATTCCATTTTTTGAATATAATCCATCCATTCGTTAGGAGGGATTCCCATCTGATTTAGAATATCTAATTTTTTTTCTGTATATCCCTCATTAAGATACCATAATTGTGTTTTTTGTTTTGGAGTCAATTGATCATATGGTATAGTATATTGTCCAGGATTAGTTTCAATATATGGTACTTTATTATCATCCATCATTTTCCTAAAGAAGTTACTCTTTGGTTGATTCCAATAATCAGGACTAATATTATCTTCAATTTCACCAAATGGTCTAGCAGATTTACTCCATCCTTCAAAGTACTCATTAATCTGCTCAGGAGAATACTCTTTCATATTTTTATCAGCTGCTGGGATACATCCATAAATAGGATCGTATACCATTCCTTCAGGACATGGATCCATTGAACCACCTTCTGCCATCATATTATTTGACATAGGTTGTTGCATATTTTGATTAGAATTTTGACCTTGCCCCATAAATATATTCATAAGGTTTGGATCACCTGTCTGCTGTACTTTTTCATAAAGTTCTTCTGTAGCAGCTTTATCTGATTGTGTTTTTAATTTATCAATGAAACTAGTTTTTCTTTTACTAACTTCACTAGTATTGGTATCCATTCTATTTCCTTTACCAATACCTGATGTTTCTTCTGTCTCTCCTCCAGGAGCAAACATTGATGTTACTCTTTTGATAAATTTCTTTTTTAGAGCACCTCCTTTTTTATAGTCTTCCATAGGTGCTTGATAAAATCTATTAAATATTGTATCTCCAGTTGGTTTTACAAACATTGAATCTTTATCAAATATTGGTACATCAAGACCAAAACGAAGTGTATCATAAGATCTACCTGCTCCAATGTAGTCTAGTGATTTATTTCCAAAACCTGTATAATTAGCATCATCCATAAGAGCTTCTTTTGCAGGATCGTCAGATAAACCATAGTTTAATAATGCCAAACTTCCTAGGATACCTGTACCTTTCAATATATTTTTTCCTACTTTAAAGTTACGATCTCTAAGTAAGTTATAATCATTATACTGCTGCTCAAAAGATTGTTCACCGAAAGTAGTTCCTGTACTACCCTCTGTTCCAGTTCCAATACTTTTTCCTAAAAAGTCTGCTTCTACCTTAGTAGCTTTAGGATAAAATTTACTTCTAGCAGCAAATCCCGGATAACTAAATGGTAAAATTCCTGGTGAAGCTACTAATGGTAGACCTAATAGATTTCTTGCTACATTCCAACCAGACTTTGGTTGCATAGCTAAAGGTTCAGCAGAAACTATCTTAGGGTATGCTTCTAAATTTAAGTTAGGATACTTTGATGTAAATGGAAATGTATAAGGTGCATTATACCAATTTAACTGATTACCTGTATAGTAAGATTTAGTAAAGCTTTCTAATGGTGTACCAGTCATTGGATTTATAAATTCCTTTTTTATAGGATCGTATATTACTTCATCTTTAACAGTTAATCCAGTTTTGCTATATCCTTTTAGTTTAGTAGGTACATTAGTTGTAATTTCAGCTTTTAATAAACCTGACGCATCTCTAGTTAATTTAAGTCTTGATTCTGTTCCTTGTGTATGTAAACTTAAAAAGTCTAGTTCAGGTGTAGATGATTTAGGTAAGGCAACTTCAATTGACTTTCCTGCTTTAAGTTCTGTTCCAGTAGCTAAATCTAAAATAGATTTTGATATATCTGGGGTCAAACTAAAATTAGTTCCAGAACTTACTGTTCCATCTGTATTTTTTTCTAAAACTACTGGTTCATAGTTTGGATCTTTAATAAGATTGTTTAAGTCTATTAAAGCTTGGGTACCTGTAGTAGATGGTGCTACTTGTTCTCTCCAAGATGCTTTCCAGTTTTGAGGACGTATAAAATTAAAACCAGTACCAACAACTTCTGCTGCTGTACCTAATGCACCTCTATTTGAAATTGGATTCCTTGATCTATATCTATTTAAGAAACTTTGACCCATAGTGGGTGATACAACAGCTTCTTGTGGTGTTACTCTTATAGATGGTTCTGGTGTAACAGTTGTTTCTGTAGTTGTAGTTTCTTTTTCAGTTTTTGTTTTCTTTTTTCTTTTACCTTTTATTGGTTTTCCAAGTGCAGCTTTTGGTAAATCTGTCTGACCACCAAATCTATAACTTGACATAGGTAATAATTCAGTAGGTATATCTAAATCAGCTACACCAGAATAATTACCTAAGTAATAACTTAGATCTGGTGCTTGTGGATATTCAGTTGCCCCCGGAGTAAACTTAATAAGTTTTTCTAATGAGAAAGGTTCTTTCTGGGCATCACTTAACTGACCAGGATTTGAATATTGATTTATTATAGTTTCTTCAGCAGCAGGTTGATCTTCAAAGTAGTTTTGATAATCTGCATATTCACCACCCTGATCATAGTAACCACCATACATAAATGCTCCTTCTTGTTGCATCTCTTCAGTGCCGGCATCTCCATACATATGATCCATACTATCATATGCAGAACCTTCATCCAACATAGACATTGCAAGTTCTTCATCCTCATCTGGAGTTGCTACTTCTTGTTGGGCAGCTGCTGCAGGTTGTTCTTGTGCAGGTTGTTGTTTATTTTGACCCGCACTTTCTTCATCTTCATCATTCAAATATGCTGGATCAACAAAACCTTGTTCAGCAAGTTTAGTCATAACAGTATTAACAACTTGATAAGCCACTTCTTGACTTAGTGCATACTTTGTAACTAAAGATTCAAAAACAAGATCCGGCTGCATACCATCTCTTATTGCAGCATAAGCATTAGACAAGATTACTTTTATTCTTTCGTTCTCATCCATGTTACCAGAACCTACCTGCATACCTACTTGAGCTTTCTTAAGAAAGTTTGCAGTCTTAACTTGATTCTTATTATAGAAACCAGGTTGTTCTCCTTCTCCAGCTTTTCTTATTCTTACTGATATTGATTTACTCATAATAATCTGTTATATACTAAATATACTAAAAATTAATTTAACGAATAAACTTTAAAAATTTATTCCTCTTCTATAATATAACCTTGAGCAATGTAGTTTTTTATTTGCTCTTTAGTTAGTTTTGTAGTCATCCCACCTTCTTTTTTCTTCCAGGGGTTTGGTAATCGTTCTTCAGATTTATTATCATCTAATTCTAAAAAATTACGTAACTCCGTATATCCATCCACTAATGGATCTGTTACATATTCATCAAGATATTCTTGAGGAGTATTGTATCCCATAGCACCCAATCCTGCTGCCCCTAGTGCAGCATATCCATATCTTTCTAAAAGGCTTTGAAGATTACCTCCATAGTTTTTTAAATCATATGGATCATTTATATTAACTTCACCAAGCCTATTAGAAAAAGGATATCTTCTATAAAATTTTATACCAGGATCATTAGGATTTATAATTCTAGGATTACTAGTAGACATATCACCTATAAGTACTCCGTTCCTATTACCTTTAGGCATATATTTTAAATTACTACCAGGTGTATCAGGATTTGCTCTAACTCCAAATACAGATGTATAAGCTGCATTAGGTGTACCTTTTTCAAACCATTGTCCTGAATCTGAAACAATTGTATTTTTACCGCCTCTTAATAAAGGACCATGTGCAGAATCTAATGTGTCAGTTAATTTTACATAATCCAAAGTATCACCAAAATATCTAAAGGCTTCATTAGGTTCCATTTGAGAATTTAAATTTTCACCATAAAAAGGAATCCCGTTTAAAGGACTTCCTGTAAATGGACCAATCATTGTTCTTTCTCCAGCTAACATTCCGAAAGTTGGAATATGAACTGGATTAACCATTACTGGAAAAGCTTGTTTAGCTAATGAATTTACTGTACCTATTGTAGCAATATTAGCAGATGTTAAAAAGTTTTTTGCATAGTTGTTTATAGAATTTTTTGTAACTGATGGAGGTTTAGGTTTAGATTTAGGTTCCGGTTTTACTGTAGATTTTAATTTAATAGGAAGTCCATATCTTGCTTTAGGTAATTTACCACCTTTTTTATATTTACCTCTCCACCCTGTTTCATAATCTCTAATCAAAGAGTTTTTCAACTCTTCCATTGCATTGTAGTTTTCAAGAGACATGTTCTTTAAGTCTGTAAACTCAAATGTTGGATCTATCTCTCCTACACCATATCCTCTACCACCGATCCATCTTCTTGTATTTAATCCTTGACCTACTCCCATAAACCTGTCTAAAAGAGATCCTGTTCCTTTTGAGTATCCTGAATCAAAATAAACTTTTGTTGGCATCAAATCTTTTCTTAAGACTAAAAAATCATTATCTACTTTTTGAAAAGCACTTTCTTTATTAAGTACATATCTGTTATACCAATCTCTCCAATTACCTGTACTAAAATCAGTAGGCTGTTTAACTTTAAATTGAAAAGTTCCATATTGTGGATTTATCTTTTCTGGTAAAGATGATAAGTATAAAGCTCCCATCCCTGATCCTACATAATCCAAACCTCCTTCTCTATACCCATAATTTTCCATAGGAATACTAGTAGCTTGATAGGTACCTAAAGAATATGGATCAGTCAAATCAATTCCTTGAACTAACATATTATCTCTTTCAGATAATAAATTTCCAGGTGCTCTTTCAGTCATATCATAATTCCAATAATTTCCATAACCTCCCATTGTTTTTCCTTGAGGTACGTATTCACCAGATACTTGTCTATAACCTGTTCTATCAAAATCAATTGCCAACTGCATAAGTGTATTAAGTGCCTCATCTGATCTAGCTGCTCTTAACATATCTGCACCTACAGTTCCTGAACCTAAATAACCTAGGTCTTTAAGATTTTGAACAACCTGTCTTCTTTCAGTATATCCTGGTAATGTTTCTTTTATTGTTTGTACTGTTGGTATTGATGCTTGATTAAATACTTGTTCTGCTACTGTAGTGGTAGGTACTGTCGTGGTAAATGAACTTACTTCTGGAATAAACTTTTCTAGTGTAGTTGATGTTTCTCTCTTAACTGTAGTAGGTTCTTTTTTTGCTTTTTTACGTTTGATAGGCCAACCCATTGCTGCTTTAGGTAAATTACCTCCTTTAGAAAAACGTAATGGTTCTTCTATAGGTCCTATATATTCAGATTCTACTGGTACAAATGGAGTAGGTTCAGTTAAAACAGGTGTTTCATAATTTGGCTGTGGTACAGGTCCTTCATATTTAGGTGTTGTAGATGCATTATAACTTTTATTAAAATCATATACACTAAAAGGAAATTCAAAATTTGTTTGAGGCTTTATATCTAAAGGAGATACAAAAGTTAACTTGCCATTATTCATAACAGGTGTCATTGATAAACCTCTTTTTAAACCTGTACTAAAGTTCTCATATGGTTTATAAAATCTACTATTTGTAAAACTATAATTTGGAGCTACAAGATCTTTAACTGCTCCAGCCCCCATACCTAAGTTACCTTTACCAATAGCATATCCCATATATGCATTTAATGCATTTTCAGAAACTTTATCCCAGTTAACTTCATCACCTTCTGTAAATGCATCATATATGTTTTTTGCTGCATCAACTGCAAAACCTTGTTGTACATTTCCTTCTTCATCTACATGAGGTACAAAAGCTTCATAACCAAAATACCCATGTAATGCATTTAATGGAGTTGCTAAATTTCTTACTGCATTGTAAGGACGTGCTGCATATTTAGTAACTGGTGCTACATATCTGGCTCCTGGTACAAATTTTGAAAGTGTACTTAATTTAGGTAAAGCTTTGACTGCACCAAGTTCAGCAGCTCCTGGAATTGCAAACAATAAGTCAAGACCTAAATTTGACCAACTTGCTTCAGGATCATCTTCCATCATTCTTCTTATTTCCTGACCTGCTTCAGCTCCCCAGTGAGTAGGACTAAATAATTTACTAGCTTGATTAAATAAACTTTTATTGGCTTGTGATGCTTTATTTAAAAATACATCAGATGCTCCAGGTCCATATAATTGATCTAATCTACTTAATTCTTTTTCAGTGGGTGCATCTGGAGCCCAACCTACTAAGGGATCTGCTAAATTACCACTAAACCATTCTCCTAATGTATATCCTGGTGAGTTTAATAGACTACCTAATTGATCAAATCCTGCAGCTGTATAAGCAGCTGCATCTAATAACCAGTCTCCTTCAAATGCTCCAAAAGTTAGTGCTTTAATAGGATCAGTCATACCAGCATTTTCCCATTTCATACCTGTTGGTATAGATCTGGCTTCTTCCATTCTTTTTTCTGCTTCAATACGTTGATCCCATGCAAGATTTTTTGATTTAAGCTCAAGTAAATTTGTAACTAATTCTTGAGCATAAGAAGGTTGCTCATTATAATCTTTAAGAAACCAACGAGCCTCATCAGAATTTAAAAAGTCACTAAAACTTCCATATTGATCTTGTAATGTTGTTCCTTCATCTGGCTTTCCTTCTCCTCTATATGTCCAATCAGTTGCATTATTAGCAGTAGGTAAAATATTATTCATATAGGCCTGATACAACCAACTTTGAGCTTCTTCATTTTTTATAAAGTCTCTGGTTTTATTATAGGTATCTTTATTTTTATATGCTGCAGGATCTCTTTCATCTTTAAAAGCAAGAGATCCAAATCCTAATCTTCCTGGGAATACTTCTGTATCAAGAGCCTTACCATCATTATCATATACTTTACCTGAAAAATTTGAAGCTTTATTAATAAAGCCTTCTACTACAGCAGCCCTTTTCTGTCTACGTACTTCTGGATCAGATATAGATGCTAAATTATTTATTTTATCAACTGCTTTATTATATTCATCTTGATATTCAAATGGTATACTTCCATATAAAGCATCGTATGTTTTATCCATTGTATTTGATGTAGGATTTCCATATACAAAATCATACATCTGTTGGTTTAATGAAGTATAAGCATACTGTTGGTTATTTATAGCAGTAGATTTTTCTTCATCTGCAAATACTTTATTTACTGTATTTTTATATTCTTCAATTACACAATTTTCAGTTTCATCTCCTTTGTTTCTTCCTTCAAATGAATAATCATAAAAACCAGTAGGCTTATTATTAACTATTAAATTTCCATCAGTATCTCTTTGAACTTTTTTCTTATCTACAGCTTGCCAACCAAAACCTCCATATGCAGCATTAAAGTTCAGATCATTTACTTCAGTAAACGGACTTGCATCTTTATCTGCTGTACTTGATCCAAATATTGAATAGTTATCATTTAACTGCCATCCATTATTAGTATAAGTATAAGCCTGATTATTGTTTGCATACATGTAAACATTACCATCCTTATCTTCTTTATACATGACACCTCCATCATCTATAAAGTATTTATCAGCATTGTATTTTATATCAAATGCTTTAGCTGTTTCATCAAACTTTTGTTTAACACCTTTTGCTGTAGCATAATTTTTATCAACTAATCTTTGCTCACATTCCTCTGCTGAATATCCTTGCTTAATACAGTCATCAAGCATATCTGTACCTTGCTCTTGATATACATAATCTGCATAACCAATTTCATTCTTAAACTCTTTCTTAATTTTTTTAGAATCAAGACCGTGATATGCTTCAAATTCATAAGGTCTCATACCCCATTCATGAATCATACCATGAATTGCAAGTTTTGGATAAAGATTTATTTTATAGTTACCATCTCCTAAATCTTCTTTCTCTGTATAATATGTATCTTTAAGTCCAGTTGCAGGATTATCAAGCTGCTCTTGCATTTTATTTTTTTCCCAATAATCTTTTGGGAAAGACATGAATGGATCTAATACACCTTTCTTATGTTTATTACCTTTCTTTACTGCTTTAGTAATATAGTCTTCATAACTTTGAGCAAATGCCTCTTGATCTTTTCTAATTTGTTCTTCTCTAGCAAGTCTTTGTTCTTCTATTATTCTTTGTTCTTCATCAAGTAATGGTTGTATTTTTTCTTGCTCAAGTCTTTCTACATATTCTTTTGGCCAACATTGTCCCATGTATGCCATTTGTCCTTCAGGGCATTTAAATCTTTCACCTTCAAGATTATATGGTAAATACTCATTTGTATAAACATGTCGTTTATTGGTAATGTCATATGTTCCACCTAATAGGGGTCCAATCTTACCTGTAAGATTGTCTGCACCAACTCCCCATGGATATACATTTGGTAAAGTTTCTTTTAACTGCTCATAGGTTCTTTGATCTCTTGGAATATAATTAGGATCTGGATCACTTAGATTCCATACATCATCTCCGGGTTGATTAATGACAACATTTTCTTGAGGCATTCCTAATGTACTTGTTTGCCATACAGGAGGGGCTAATTCAAGTAACTCCATACGACTAGGTCTTTTTCTAATTTTTCCTTTTTTAGTATATTGAGGAATTCCTGTTATTTTATATTTTCCCATTACTTAACCATTTCAAGTGTATAACCTAAATCCATTAATGCTTTAGCCTCTTCATCAGAGAGATCAACTTCATCTCCAAATTCATAATCCATAGCTCCTCCAAACTTTGCATACTGAGTATCTTCATCCTCCATTTCATTATCTGTACTTGCAATATAATTAAACCACTTTTTTAAAGCACTATTATCTTTTACAACTTTAAATAAATTATATAATGCAGGATCATAGTCAGGATCTTTTTTATCAAATGCTCCAGTTTCTTCAGCTTCTTTTTTCCAATTCTCTATATCTTCATCTGTAATAATTTGATCTGGTTTTAAACCTTTATTTACTCTCACTTCAAATATTGCAGACTGAATATTATCTTGAGCCTCATCAGTAAAATAATCATAGTATTCTTTTGCAGAATCTTTGTCACTATCTTCTAAATCACCCCATCCTTCTTCAAATGGCTTTAATCCTTGTTCTATAATCCTTCTTTCTCCTTCACGAGCTTTTTCTTGATCATCCATTATTCCTGTTAGTACTTCATGAGCAACAGTTCCGGCAAGTTGTTTTGGATTATCAATTAAACTTTCTTTTAATAGTATTGATTCTGGGTATCCAAAATCATCATATAATAGTTGACCTTGTACATTTGGATCATCAGCTATTACTTTTTGGAATTGATACGGAAATGGTTTTTTTAAGGCTTTTTTTAAAGGTGATTTTTCATTATACTTAAAAAGTAGTTTTTTCATTTCCTTTTCATACTCAGGATCATTTATTTCTTCAAATGGTAAATCTCTTCCACCAAACCAATTTGTATAATAGTCTTGTGCATCAAAAACATTTTTTACAGTTTCAGGATTAGCAATCATAGCTGCTTTAGGATCTGCATTATTTGGAACACAATCATCTTTTTCAGGATCATATACATAACCATCTGGACAATCAATTTCTCCACCTAGAGCATATCCTTTTTTACCAAAGTCAAAATTACCTGTCTTTAATCTTTGAAGAGCATTAAACTGTAATTCTGTTGCTTTACCATTTTGATTTTTAATACTGTTAATTATATCAGTATAGAATTTTTTTGATTTAGTAGGAAGTTGATAACTAGTATAGGTATCTAATAGTTGATTATAATAATCAACATTATTGATAGTATGTGTAAAGTTTTCACCTCGTACAGAACCTAATCCTGTTTGTGAAAAATTTTGATTTTCTAAAACATTACTTTGTGAACCTACTATAGTTTGACCTGTAAGTGGATTACTTGTAACTGGTGGACCAACTACTCTATTGAATCTACTAAGACCATATGTCTCAGCTGGAGCTACTACTTCAGCCTCTACTGGAATATTAAAGTTAGGTACTGAGGTTCCTATGTTTTCTATTTGATTTTGAATAGACTCAAATGTTTGTGTTGGTATTGCTTCAGTAGGGATTGCCTGATTATATATTTCATTCAGGTTCATTGTAGACTCAGGTACTATTGATCTAGCACTTGGAACAGTTTCCATAGTTGGTACCGATTCAAATAGATTTAACTGATAACCTTCTTTTACTGTTTTATCTTTAATTTTTTCTTTAGCAGTACTTTTTTTAGATTTAACAGGTCTCCCGTTTCTAGCTTTAGTTAATGTTGGTATAGAAATATCTTCTACAATATATCCACCTTTTACATACTTATCTATTTCTTCTGGTGTAAGTGTAACTTCAATATATCCACCTGATTTGTTTTGAGATAAATCTTCTGCAGCTGTACTTTCTCTTAGCTGAGGTCTTTCATATTCTAATTGTTCTATTGGTCTTATAGGAAGTCTATCAATAGGTAACTCACTAGTATATGTAGGATTGTTCCTTGCTTGTTCTTCTAGAGCAGCAATTTCATCTTCATAATACATTTCAGGACTAAACCTAGAAACATAAGCATATCTGCTGCCACCAGGTTTCATTCCTTCCCATATACCAGCATTAAAATCAAAGTCCATTACATCACCATTACTATCTAAGTATATGGGTTTACCGTCTTCTCTATAATGTGAAAAAGTCATAGCATGAGAACTACCATTACCTTTTATGTTAATGATATCTCCTGGTTGGAGAAGACCTTTATCCTGAGCATCAAAATTTCTTTCATTTGTTTTAGTAATTCTTGTAAAAGGTACAGTGCCTTTATTTACTGCACTAATAAATTTATCATTAGATTCAAATGCTGAAAGAGGATAGTTTTTAAACTCATCTCTTGTTTCATCTAAACATTGCCAACCAGATCCGGCAGCCCACATACAATTAGAAGGATTAGTCATTCCTAATCTTTGACCTAATGTTTGAGGAAGACCCATACTTTTCCATGCACTTTTAGCATTACCAGGATAATTTCCACCAGGTTCGTTGACTTGATCTACAACATCCCACATTAATCCTACATTTCTTTTTGGCAAATCACTTCCTAAATCTAAATACTCTTGTATTTGATCTGTCTCAACACATCCTCTATCATCACATTCTGTTATACCACCATTGTCATAGTATTTTGAGCGAGGATCAAAAATCTTATTCTTTCTAGATTTACGTTTTTTAAATAAAGGATTTTCTGCAAACAATCTATTTGTTGCTTCAAAACTCCTTGAATAAGACTTAGGACTTTTTCCCTTTGGAAGCTTTGGTCTTTTAGTTGAACCGCCTTTTTTAAAAGTAATTGGATTAGTTTGTGTTAATACAAAGGGTTTACCATATTTATCCATTAAATTAACTTGTGCTTTTTTAAAGGCATTATTCATACCCCATTTTTTATTATATGCTTCTGGTCTAAATGACCATAAATCTCTTGTAGTAAGTTCAAATTCTTTATTGGGTAATCTTTTCATGAAGGTCATATGACCAGCAATATTATCTAAAGGCATAGTAGGTGGGTAAATAATACTATATTTTCCTCTACCAATTCTTGCACCTTCATTAACTTCAAAAGGAATAACATCTGAACCATAATCATCAAATAAATTATTCATTTCATTTCTAGCTTGTTCTATTAAAGCAAATCTTCTTTCTGCTAAACTTGCGTCATTAAAAGCATTTCTTATTACAACTGGAGTATGTAAATTAAGTGGTTCTTCAATATATTTATTTGTTACGGGATCCCAAATTGGAAAAGTATAATTTAAAAAATTACCTGTACTATATGGAAACTTTGAAATAGGGTGCCTATGATATCCTAAAGGTTTATCACCAGGAACTTTTGCAACTATTTGAAATGCGCTTATTGGTTCTTCATGTTTGATTTCTGAGTTAAGAATAAATGCTTTTAATGGACCATAGCTGTCTATCATAGGTGCTAACCCCGAATCTGCAGAAAAATCATAGTCAATTGGTTCGAATCCTGTTTCATTCTGATGAAAATAATTTGCTATTAAATCTCTTTTGCCTATACCATATTCAGATGGAATACTACGACTATTTTGACCAAAATATCTTGGCTTTGTTAAACCAAATGTACCTCCTATTATTTGAATAGGACTTCTATATGACTTAGGACTTTGTTTTGCAATTCTTTCCCCAGTTGATTTTATAAATTTACTTACGGGTAAACCTCGAGATGCTTTTTTTAAGTTTTTTTTATTTTTAAAGTTATCCGGAGTTTCTAAATCAGCTATGTTATGATTATAATAATTTGAAAGTATCTCTTCTCCTGGACTAATATTCTTAATTGCTTTCATAAGAATATGAGTACCATTATCTACTTCTTGTACATTAGGTGCTTCACTATGATTATAATAACCTAATACAGTAGATGGGAAAGGGGCCTGATATTCTTCTCCATCTTTCATAAAAGATTTTCTAATATGTGATACACCTATGATGTCTCCTTTAGATATTGGTTCTTCAGCAAATAAACCCTTACCTTCTATCTGTGAGGGTTTAACTGTAACAGATTTATATATAGGAGTTTCAACACCTTGTTTTGCACCAATAAGTCCATCTCTTTTACTACCTCCTTCTTTAGAGATCTGCAATGAATTACTATTTCTTAGTTGTGTTGGCTTACTAAGATTTTTTAATGCATCTATGATTGACTGTTTATTATACATTACCTAGGAGAATAAAGATTCTTTAACTTACTAAATTTCAATATCATATTGATATCAGAACACTGCTTTCTTCTTAAATTTAAAAAGTTTAAGTAACCTCTAAACTTTTTCCTTTGAAGTTCAGGCTTAAGATAATTCATATTATTTGGATTCAGAATTCTTGAATAACCATCTTCTGCAGTTATCCATGTATTTTCTGAAGTATAGTTTCCTTGAAGTATTGTAGTACCTGGAACTAATGGTCCAGTAGGTGGATAGTTTGAACCTATTGGGAATTCATCTCTATCTCTTGTAATATCCCAGAACTGATTAAACCTGTATTTATTTTCTTCTTTAGAGAAGAGGATATCATACGAGGCCTGATTAGCATTTAGTTTAGGATATTGTAATGATAGATTCACATCATTCTTAGGATACAGATTAAGATTTAAATACCCGGAAACTTGTTCTGAATTATATACAATAGCTTGAT
>Ga0315903_10004590_pt1 | contig 18392 bp, 19 predicted proteins | sample LakEriMetagenome_7_FD_203524 | JGI IMG/M metagenome (GOLD analysis project Ga0315903, IMG submission 203524) | Freshwater fungal communities from buoy surface, Lake Erie, Ohio, United States - Buoy 2 MA119 | ecosystem: Environmental > Aquatic > Freshwater > Lake | place: USA: Lake Erie, Ohio...
TCTGCTGCTCTTTGACCCGCAGACCGTGGGGCGCGGCTCGCGCTCCCGGGCCAATGACCTGCCTGCAGGTGCAACCCGTGTCGTGACCCAATCGCGGGGGGTGCATGGGGTGTGGGTCAATGGCTGCCGGGTGGCCAATGAGCGCGGCACGTTGCACGACGCACTCCCCGGAAAGCTGCTGCGCAAGGGGCGCTGAAACACGGGCGCTGCAGCGCTGCGCCCGAGCCCAGAGGCGGTGCATCGGCCTGATCGATCACTGCTGCGTGGACTGAATGAAAAAGCCGCCCGAAGGCGGCTTTTTCATTGGATAGGGCGATGATCCTCTACCCCGGACATTCCGAAGCTTGCAGGGGGCACGCGCGTGGCGATGCTGCCCCTGCAATCCTCCGCATCACTTGCTGTGCTTGGGCACGGGCAGGTAGTCCGAAATCGGCGTCCAGCGGCCATCCTTGATCTGCGACATGCGGCTCTGGTCGTTGCCCAGACGGAAGTCGGGCTTGAAGGCAAACGGCGGGCTGCCAAACATGTCGCCAGGGAACTTGGTGGTCTCAAGCGCCTTGATGAAGGACTCGGTCGTCAGGTTGTTGCCTGCCACGCGTGCAGCAGCCGCGAAGGTATCAATGATGGTGTAGCCGTAGGCCGAGAAGACCGTGGGCTCTTCATTGAACTTGGTGCGGTACTTCGCCGACCAGAAACGGATCTTGTCGTCCTTGTCATCCGGATAGGGCTGCTGCGCCGTGTGCATGGCATAAAAGCCGTCCATGGCCTTGCCGCCCAGCTTGTGGATCAGGTCGGTGTACGCCGCGCTTGAGCCAAAGAAGTCGGGCGAAAAGCCGGTCTTGCGTGCCTCACCGATGGTGCCGATGGTCTCGCGGATGATGGTGCCCATCACCACCAGATCACAGCCTGCACTCTTCATGCGGGCCACCTGTGATGAAAAGTCGGTTGAGCCCCGCTTGTAGCTGGTTTTTTCCGTAAAGGTCTTGCCCAGGGTCTTGAGCGCATCCTCAGCACCGCGCAGCACCTCCAGGCCGAACTCGTCGTCCTGATAGATGACGCAGGGCTTGGCGTAGTTCTTGTTCTTGAACATCACCGGCAGGCCCGCGCGCATCTGGTCGAAGTAGGTTGCGGCGAACGAGAACTTGAGCTTGTGGAAGGGCTCATACATCTCGCGGGCGGCCGTGATCGGCAGGAAGTTGATGACGTTCTTTTCAAACTGGATCGGCATGGCAGCATTGTTGTGCGCGGTGCCCATGTGCCCGACGACTGCGAAGACCTTGTCACGGTTGACCAGTTTTTGTGCAGCCAGCACGGCTTTGCGTGGGTCATAGCCGTTGTCCTCGACAATCAGCTTGAGCTTGCGACCGTTGATTCCGCCCTGTTCGTTGATTTCATCGACGCGCAGTTGAAGGCCGTTGCGCGACTGCTTGCCGAAGGCGGCGATGGGCCCTGAGAGGTCCTGGATGGTGCCAATCAGAATCTCGCCCTTGCTGATGCCTGGCGAATGGTTGTGGGCCTGCGCAAGGCCTGCGGACATCGCCAGGATGCCCAGGGCCAGAGTGGACCGTTTGATCAGGTTCAATGGAGTCTCCTGTGGATGCCGCCGGTACGGCAAGGTGGGGAATACCGGATCACGAAAGGGCCGAGGGCGGCCGACGACAGACCGAACCTTGCCACAGCCCCTGCATCTTGCTCAATCCCTGTACATGCCCTCGATCAGATCGGCATATTTCTTCTGCACGAAACTGCGCTTGAGCTTCATTGTGGGCGTGAGTTCTTCATCTTCAGCCGTGAGCTGGGTCTCGAGCAGACGGAATTTCTTGACCTGCTCAACCCGCGCAAACTTGGCGTTGACCCGGTCAACTTCGGCCTGGATGAGATCCTGCACCTCGCGGGTTCGGGTGAGGCTGGCATAGTTGGTGAACGGAACGTCTTTGTCCTGAGCGTATTTTTCAACGTTCTCCTGGTCGATCATGACCAGCGCCGTGAGGTAGGCCCGCTTGTCACCGATCACCACAGCGTCGGTCACATACGGCGAAAACTTCAGTTCGTTTTCCCACTCACTGGGCGTCACGTTCTTGCCTCCGGCCGTGATGATGATGTCTTTCATCCGGTCGGTGATGTAGAAGTAGCCGTCTTCGTCCACTCGCCCCACGTCGCCGGTATGAAGCCAGCCCTCGGGGTCGATGGTCTCGCGGGTTTTGTCGGGCAGGTTGAGGTAGCCCATGATCACATTCGGCCCGCGCAGCTGGATCTCATGAGTGTCGGGAGCGATCCGCATTTCCAGGCCAGGGCCGGGCAGGCCCACGCTGCCAGGTTTGACCTTGTCGCGCGGATTGAATGAGCCTCCGCCGCAGGTTTCGGTCATGCCCCAGCCTTCGCGCAGAGGAATGCCCAGGCTCTGATACCAGCGAATGAGATCGGGCGAGATGGGCGCTGCACCGGTCAGGGCCAGATGCACGCGCTCCAGGCCGATCATGCGACGCACATTGTTGATAACTGCCTTGCGCGCAATCAGGCTCTTCAGACTCAGCCAGGCGCCCGGCGCGCGGCCTTCGCTGCCGGCTTGATAGACCGCTGTGCCGACCGAGAGCGCCCAGGCGTAGGCTGCCTTTTGCAGAGCGCCGGCTTCGCTCAGGGCAATCATGACCTGAGAGTAGATCTTCTCCCAGACCCGGGGCACGGCAAAGAAGACATGCGGCTGAACCTCGCGCAGGTTTTCGAAGACGGTTTCGGGGTTCTCGACGAAGTTGACCACCGACTTGCGCATGATGGGGATGTACTCACCGATCATGCGTTCAGCGATATGACACAGGGGCAGAAAGGCCACACGTTCGCCGCCGAGCGGCAGGCCCTGAAAGACACTGATCGACAGGCTTTGCAGCACCACGCACAGATTGTTGTGCGAAATCATGGCGCCCTTGGGCTTGCCGGTGGTGCCAGAGGTGTAGACCAGGATGGCCAGATCGTGGGCGGTTCTTGATGCCTTACGTGCCTCGATGAGCGAGGGCTGCGCCTTCAGGTGATCACGACCCCGAGCACGCAAGGCCTCGAGGGACATGATCTTCGGGTCGCCCAGGCTCGCCAGACCTTCAGCATCAAAATAGAACACCTGACGGATCTCGGGCAGGCGATCGCGCACCTCGAGGTATTTGTCGAGTTGCTCTTCGTTTTCGACGAAGAGGTAAACCGATCGCGAGTCCTCACACAGGTAGTGCACCTGACTGGCTGAGTCCGTGGGGTAGATGCCGTTGCATACGCCTCCCATGGCCAGCACGGCAAGATCCGTCCAGACCCATTCGCGACGGGTGTTGGACAGCACCGAGGCCACCTCGCCGGGTTCGAAACCCAGACTGGCCAGGCCGGCGCCGATCTCGCTGACGATCGTGCCGACTTCGCTCCAACTGTAGGCCCGCCAGATTCCCAGATCCTTCTGGCGCATCATGGGGGCATCGCCAAGTTCGGCGACACGATTCCAGAACAGTTTGGGGATGGTGTCGAAATCGATCGCCTCGGGCGCCCCGAAAATCTCGGTGCCGTTGACGATGCGGTGCGGATCGAGTGCGGTCGTGCTCATCGCCAGGTCTTCTTTTTCTTCCAGCGGCGCTCACCGCGCACGCCCTGTTCCTTCATGCCGAGATAGAACTCCTTGATGTCGTCCTTCTCGCGCAGGGCCGCGCAGGAGTCCTCCATGACGATGCGACCATTCTCGAGCACATAGCCAAAATCGGCTGCGTTGAGCGCCATGTTGGCGTTCTGTTCGACCAGCAGCATGGACGTGCCCCGCTCGCGGTTGATTCTGACGATGATCTCGAAGATCTCCTTGGTCAGGCGAGGCGACAGACCCAGACTGGGCTCATCGAGCAGAATGAGCTCGGGAGCCGCCATGATGGCGCGCGAAATGGCCAGCATCTGCTGCTGCCCGCCTGAGAGCAGTCCGGCATTCTGGGCCGCCCGCTCCTGCAGGATGGGGAAATAGCCAAACACCGTCTCGATGTCACGAGCCACCTGATCGCGATCCTTGCGGGTATAGGCACCCATCAGAAGATTGTCGCGCACGCTCAGCAGCGGGAACACCTCGCGACCTTCCGGGACATGGGAGAGTCCCTTTTGCACGATCAGCGCGGGGTCTTGGGCGGCGATGTTCTCGCCCTTGAACTCCACAGTGCCGCGGCGCGGGTCGATGATTCCGGAGATGGTCTTGAGAATGGTGGTCTTGCCTGCGCCGTTGGAGCCCAGCACGGTGGCGATTTCGCCCTGGGCGACCTTCAGGCTCACACCCCGGATGGCCCGGATCGGGCCGTAGGCGCTCTCGACGTTGGCGAGCTTGAGCAGGATGTTGCCGGACATCAGGCATCCCTCCGCTCAAAGGCCGTGGGCCGGCGCAGGAACGACATGTCCTCGGCCGAGCCCAGATAGGCTTCGATCACCTTAGGATCGCTTTGCACATCGCGTGGGCTACCCAGTGAAAGCATTTCGCCCTGATTCATGGCCAGCACGCGATCGCTCACCTTGGAGACCAACGACATGTCGTGCTCGACCATCAGCACGGTAATGCCGAGTTCGTTCTTGATGTCCTGGATCCAGAAGGCCATGCCATCGGTTTCTTCGACATTCAGTCCCGAAGAGGGCTCATCGAGCAGCAGCAACTTGGGCTGGGTGCACAGGGCACGGGCCAGTTCGACCACTTTGCGCACGCCATACGGAAGGCCGGCCACCAGAGAGTCCCGGTGCGGTTGCAGATCGAGCAACTCGATCACCCGTTCCGCGGCCTCGCGCGCCTGGACTTCTGCCTGACGGGTCTTGCCGGTGAAGAGGATGTCTTGCCAGAAGCTCGTCTTGCGGTGGACATGACCGCCGATGAGCAGGTTTTGCAGCACGGTGGCGTATTCGAACAGCTCGATGTTCTGGAAGGTTCTGGCAATGCCCAGTTCGGCCACCTGATGGGGGGCCACGCTGGCCAGCGGTGTGCCCTCGAATTCCAGGCTGCCCTCGGTAGGCACATAGATGCGGCTGATCAGGTTGAACACGGTGGTCTTACCGGCGCCATTGGGTCCGATCAGGGTGAAGACTTCGCCGCGCTTGACGTCGAAGCTCACCTTGTTGACTGCCACCACGCCTCCGAAGCGCACCTGCAGGTCACGTGCCTTGAGCAGCACGTCGTCCGATGAGGAAGATGAAGGGATGCTCATTTGAGTCGATCCGACTTGGTGAAGCTCTTCTGACGCTTGAACATGCCCCGCCGATAGAACGGGAACATCTGGAACCAGGTCCGGATCTTGAGCCATCGGCCATACAGCCCCATGGGCTCGAACAGCACAAAGAACACCAGCACCAGCCCGTAGATCACCCCCTGCAAGCCAGCGGCCCCACCGATGCTCTCAGGCAGGAAGTCTTTGCCCACCGCGATCAGTTGCGGCATGGTGATCAGGAAGATGGCCCCCAGAAAGGCGCCATGCACAAAGCCTAGTCCGCCCACCACGACGAGCAGTAGCAGATCCACCGACTGGATCAGGCCAAACTGATCGGGCGTGATGAAGCTCATCTTGTGGGCGTAGAGCGCCCCGGCGATCCCCGCCATCGCGGCCGAGAGGGCAAAGGCCAGTCCCTTGTACCAGGCGAGATTGATCCCCATCGACTGAGCCGAGATTTCGGAGTCACGGATGGCCACGAAGGCGCGGCCCGTAGGTGCCCGCAACAGGTTCAGCACCGCCAAGGTGGTCAGCACGCACAGCGCCAGGCACAGGTAATAGAACGACATATCGTTGTCGAACTTGAAGCCCAGCATTTCGGGGGCCTTGACGGTGATGCCCGCATTGCCTCCGGTGACGCTCTCCCAGCGGGCAAAGCCCTCTTCAACGATGAAGCCAAACGCGAGCGTGGCAATGCCCAGGTAAATGCCTTTGACGCGCAGCGCTGGCACGCTCACGACGATCCCGGCCAGCGCCGAGAGCACCATGCCAATCAGGAGAGCCACCGGAAAGGAAAATCCGAGGTTGGTGAAATAGGCCTGGGCATAGGCCCCCACGCCCATGAAGGCCGCCTGGCCGATGGACACCTGGCCCGTGTAGCCGGCCAGTAGCATCAGCCCCAGGCCCACGATGGAATAAATCAGCACGAAACTCAATTGCGCCAGCCAGTACTCTTCCAGCAGCACAGGGGCAACCAATAGCAGCACCATGAGTGCGCCGTACCAGAACCGATGACCTTCATGCTTGGCGAGCGCAACATCCTGCTCGTAGCCGGTCTTGAAGACGAAACGCATGGGAGTCAGACCTTCTTGCGCAGTTTTTCGCCGAACAAGCCATTCGGCTTGAACCACAGCATCAGCAGCACCACGATGTAGGGCGCGACGTCCTTGAAGCCCACGGGCAGGTAAAAGCCCGACAGCGACTCGACCACACCGATGATCAGGCCACCCACAATGGCGCCGGGCAGGCTGCCAAAGCCACCCACCACCGCGGCCGGGAAGGCCTTCAAACCGATGAATCCCATGTTGACATGCACAAACGTGATGGGTGCCAACAACAGACCGGCCACCGCTGCCACCGCCGAGGCAAGTGCCCAGACGAGTCCATTGAGCCGCTGCACCGGGATGCCCATGTAGTAGGCAGCCAACTGGTTCTGCGAAGCGGCCTGCATGGCGATGCCCACCGTGGTGTAGCGAAAGACGGCATAGAGCACGCCGCACAGCATGGCCGTGGCGCCGATGATCACTACCTGTTCCATCGAGACGATGAGACCGGCTGCTTGAAGGTTCTGGTCCTTGAAAGGGACCGGCAGGGTGTGGGTATCCGTGCCGATGCCGGGGATCATGGTGATCAGACCCCGAACGATATAGCCGATGCCAATCGTGAGCATCACGATGGTGAACTGGGGCTGTCCGAGGATGGGGCGGATGACCAGACGCTCGGTGAGAAGCCCGAACAGGCCCATCGCGGCGATGGCGCTGAGAATGGCGAGCCAGAACGGAAAGTTCAGCATCGTCATGGCGGCCAGGCCGATGAATCCGCCCAGCATCATGAGGTCACCCTGAACGAAGCTCACCGTCTCGGTGGCCTTGTAGATGAGCACGAAGCCCAAGGCAATCAGCCCGTAGATGCATCCCTGGGCGACGCCGCTGATCACAAGCTGAAAGACCTGCAAGGTTGTCTCTTGTATTTGAACTGAAGAAAGGCGCTGACTCGAACAGGGCCATCAGACCTGCTCGCAAGGCGTCACTGGCCCGCCGTTTGCGCGGACTGTAGCACAGCAAAATCCTGCTCGTTCAGGGCTGCGATGATTGCCGGGGCTCTGCGTCTGTGGCGACGCCAGTAGCACTTGCGGGGTTCATTTCCTCAAGGCGCGTCATGTGGCGGCGCAGCATTCGGTACACATCGGGGTCAAAGGCAAGCCGTTGATTCGGGCTCCCGCCGAGTGCGCACCAGTCCTCAAATTGCAGCAGCTGCGCCAACCTCCCGTCGCGGGTGGAGGCCCGATACACCCAGGGCCCGTCGCAGGGCCAGGGCGGCAAGCGAAGCGCCTGCAGCGCAGCCTGCAGACGGGCGTGGTGCGACGGCACGGATTCATCCCCTGTGCACAGACCGAGACATCGACCGATCTGACGGGAAAAACACGGTGCTGGTGCGCCTTCGCGTCCGCGGTGCCACAGACCGATACCCGCATCGCAAAGGCAATGGACCCGGCCAAGATGCCCCAACGCAGACCGCGCGGCTGCAGCGCTTGGGAACGGTCCGAATAGATCGGGCGGCCAACTTGATGGCGAAGGCCCGAGCTTGAGCAGATCACCCAATGACAACAGGCGCGGTGCGCCATTGGGGTCCGGCAGATGAATGAAACGCACTCCCGGGCGGCTTCGCAACTGTCGGTTATGCAGGGGGGCCAACCCTTTGACCCATTGCGCCTCGAGCACCAGAGCCGCGAATTCGTCTGCAGTGACCTGGGTTTCGATCGCATGGGTTTCGTTGCTCAGGCGTGCATCGATGGCCAGCCGGCTGTCGGCATGAAAATGCCCTCGGATGCGCTCGCTGAGGTTCCTGGCTTTGCCCACATAGAGAGGCTGGCCGGACTCTCCCCGAAAGACATAGACCCCGGGCTCTTCCGGCAGGGATTCCAGGATGCTGGCGTCGAGGTTGGGCGGGCAGGCGGGTCGACGCAGCAGAGCGAGAATCGCGGTCTGCAGATGGGGCGCTGGCAGGCTGTCATTGAGGGTTTGTACAAAGGCGGCTAGCCGCAAGGCATCCCCGAGGGCGCTGTGGCGCTGCGTGCGCGTGCAGTCCGCGGCGTGGGTACGGGCCAGGCCTGCTGCGCGAGGCTCCAGCCCATGGCGCAGGCTGATGGCATCGAGTCCGTGCCCCTGAACATGCGAAAACAAACGACGCGAAAGGCGCGCCGTGCATAGAACCTCGGTGAAATGTCGCTCGCCCAGCCGCCGCCATTCGGCCTTCAGAAAGCCATGATCAAAACGTGCGTTGTGGGCGACCAGGATGCGCTGGTGAAGCAGTGGCGCAAGATGCGGCCAGACTTCGCTGAATACCGGCGCTCGGGCAAGCTGTTCGTTGCTCAGGCCGGTCAGCCATTGAATTTCGGGGGCCACGGGCTGACCGGGATTGACGAGCGATGACCAGCACTGGGTGACCTCGCCGGCGTCCATGAGGACCAAACCGATCTCGGTGATGCGATCGGTTGCAGGAGAGGTGCCCGTGGTCTCGAGATCGATCAGGGCCAGGCGGTCGGTGCGTTCAGGCATGCTCCGAGCATGATCGATCGCAGGCTCTCTGAATGAGCCTGAGCCTGATCAGCTGGTCACAAAGGAGGCTGCACCGGTGGCCACCATGAGGCCGTCGCTACCATGCAATTCCATCCGGGCCGAGGCGATTCGGCCTCCGAGGCGGGTGATCACCGCTCGCGCTTCATACGATTGGGCCTGACCAACCCGCAGATAGTCGATGCGCAGATCAATCGTACCGACCTTGCGGATGCGCAGGGCAATCTGATCTGCAGGTTCTTGGGCGAATTTTTCACCCAGGCCCAGCATGATGCCCAGGCCTGCCGTGGCATCGAGTACCGACGCCGTGACACCGCCATGCAGCCTTGGAGAATTGAATTCGCCAACCAGATCAGGCCGCATGTCGAAGCCAACCCGCGGATCCTGCGGATCGAAAGAGGTGATCCGCATCCCGAGCAGGCGATTGAACGTTACCCGCTCCTCAAAGATGACCCGGATGGCCTCATGCAGGCGCTGTTGTTCTTCGATGGAGCGCCGGGCGGGGGCAGTGGACTGGCTCATTCGCTGGGCGAGCACGCGCATGCACGGCTCAAGGGGAAGGTGGCGCCTCCGGCACGAATCGAACGTGCGACCCTCCCCTTAGGAGGGGGATGCTCTATCCACTGAGCTACGGAGGCCGAGCGCCCGATTGTACTCAAGGGCGGCGGATGCCCCGGTATGCTTGCCGCTTTCGCAAAGCCCCTCTCGATCGGAGCCCCGACATGCGTACAGCCTTCACGAACGGCCTGCTGTTTGACAGCCTGGCGGGCCGGATGCAACCCCAGGCCACCGTTGTGGTTGAGGATGACCGGATCGCAGACGTGCTGTTTGATGGCTCGCGAATTGACGATGCACGCACGATCGATTTGCAGGGCAGGGCCGTCTTGCCGGGTCTGATCGATGCGCACGTGCATGTCACCTCCACCATGCCGGATTTTCTGAAGCTCTCGATGACGCCGGCATCCCTCATCGCCGCTCAGACCAAGGACATTCTCGAGGGCATGCTGGGTCGGGGTTACACCACGGTGCGGGATGCCGCAGGTGCCGATCATGGCCTGGTCGAAGCCGTCGAGCGTGGGCATTTTCTGGGGCCACGCCTGTTCATCGCCGGGCAGGCGATTTCGCAGACCGGGGGCCATGGGGATACCCGGCCCATCGGCGTCAAGACCATGATGTGTACCTGCGCAGGTCTGGGGTTGCTCGGCTCGATCGCCGATGGCGTGGGCGAAGTGCGTCGTGCGGCCCGAGAGCAGATCCGCAATGGCTCGCATCAGATCAAGGTCATGGCCGGAGGAGGCGTCTCCAGCCCGACCGACCCCATTGATGGCACCCAGTATTCACTGGAGGAGTTGCGCGCCATCTGCGAGGAAGCCGAAGCGGCCAACACCTACGTGATGGCCCATGCCTACTCCCCGCGCGCGATCATCCGCGCGGTGCAATCAGGCGTGAGAAGCATTGAGCACGGCAACCTGATCGATGAGTTGGCGGCCCGCGAAATGGCGCGTCACGACGCATTCTTTGTGGCGACGCTGGTCACCTACGATTCACTGTTTCGCGAAGGGGCAGCGCTGGGCTGGCCCCAGGCCATGCTCGACAAGCTCGACCGGGTCAAGGATCGCGGGCTGGAGTCTTTGCGCATCGCACAATCCGAGGGGGTGCAGATCGGCTTTGGAACGGATCTGCTGGGCCCGATGCACGATGACCAGTCCAACGAGTTTCTTCTGAGAGCGCAGGTGCTCAGTCCGATTGCGGTGTTGCAAAGCGCCACCTCGGTCAATGCTCGCATCCTGCGTCGCGAGGGGCAGCTTGGTGTGCTGGCCCGTGGCGCAGTCGCCGATCTGATCGTGGTCGATGGCGACCCCTCGAAGGATCTGGCCTTGCTGACCCACAACGGCGCTCACATCCCGGTGGTCATGAAAGAGGGGCGGTTCTTCCGTAACCGGCTGGGATAAGCGCTCCCTCGGACGGGGGTCTACAAAAAAGGCTCCCCTGGCCCGACCGAACGGCTTCAAAACAAGAAAGGCCAGGCGAATTGCCTGGCCTTTTTGATTCGGATCACTCAGATCAGTTGCAACACCGGGTTGGCAATTGCAACCGATCCGTTGATCGATCCGAGTCGATCCGAGCGTCGCGTCAGTTGCCGCCCACGCTCGTAAAGCGGGCTTCCGGACGGTCATCCGAGCGATGCGAGGTGGTCACATTGCTCTTCATGGCCCAGGGCCGAACCTGGTGATGGATCGGCAGGTAGTAGGCATTGTCGCGGGTGATCTTGAGGGCCTCTTTCAGCATGGCGTCGCGCTTGGCCACATCCACCTCAGACTTGGACGCATCGATGATGGCGTCGAGCTTGGTGTCATTGATGCGACCGAGGTTGAAGTTGCCATCGGCGCCCGTGGTCTTGGTGCGAACCAGCGACTGCAGGGTGTAGAGCGCGTCATAGGTGGCCACGCCCCAGCCCAGCAGATAGGCACTGGTGTCGTGCTTCTGGATCTTGGGGATGTAGGTGGCAAAGGGCATCGCGTTGAGCTTGACCTTCACACCGGCGCGGGCCCACATGCCCACCAGTGCCTGACAGATTTCCTCGTCATTGACATAGCGGTTGTTCGGGCAATCGAGGGTGAACTCGAAGCCGTTGGGATAGCCGGCATCCGCGAGCAGCTTCTTTGCGCCATCGACATTGGCAGCCGCGGCCTTGTCGGCGTCCTTGGTGTAACCGTTGACTCCCGGAGCCACCATGAGCACGCCCGGTACCGACAGCCCCCGCATGATGGTGCGCTGAATGGCCGGACGATCAATGGCCATATTCAGGGCCTGACGGACCCGGACATCCTTGAACGGATTCTTGCCCTTGACGCTGGAGTACTGCAGCTCGTTGTTGTGCTGATCAAGACCAATGAAGATGGTGCGGACTTCCACGCCATCGACCACCTTGAGGTTCTTGTTCTGCTTGAGGCGGGCGACGTCCTGGGTGGGCAGATCGGTCACCATGTCGACCTCACCTGAAAGCAGGGCCGCGACACGAGTGGCATCGGCCTTGATCGGGGTGTAATTGACTCGGGTGACGTTGCCGTCCTTCTTGCCCCACCAGCTGTCGTTGTTGGACATCAGGATGCGCTGATCAGGCGACCAGCCATTGATGATGTAGGGGCCCGTGCCATTGGTGTTACGCGAGGCGAAGGTGTCCTCGCGGGCTTTGTAGTCCTGCACCTTCTCGGACTTGGTCTTGGCGGACCAGCCGCGGCTCATGATCCGGAAATCGATGATGTTGCGCAGCAAGATGGGTACGGGGGCCTCAAGGATCAGATCGACGGTGTGGTCATCGATTTTCTTGACTTCCTTGATCCCGGTGACATAGACCTGCATGGTGCCCTGCGGCTGGCGGATCCGCTCGAAGGAGAACACCACATCATCGGCCGTGAACGGTGAACCATCATGGAATTTCACGCCCTTGCGCAGGTTAAAGCGCCACTGCGTGGGCCCCATTTGCTGCCAGCTCGTGGCCAGCGCCGGTTCGACCTTGTAATCCTTGTCGTAGCGGGTCAGGCCCTCATAGGCATGCATGAGGATGGCGTTGGTGGTGGCGTGATTCTGCGAGTGCGGATCAAGGGTCAGCACATCGTTTTGGGCTGCCCAGCGCAGCGGGTTGGCCTGCACGCTGGTGGTCATGAGGGCGGCAGCCACCAGAGCAGCGCTCAAGGCGCCAGGGATGAGGCGGTGAATCGGTCGCATGTTGAAGAATCTCCTGGGGACCCGGGTTGCCCGCAAGGGCACCGAGGATGTCGGATGGAACGAAAACAATGCATCTCTCGATCCGTAGGCGTCACACATCAGCGAGCCCAGCGGAAAAAGCGTCGCCTGAAGGCGAGCGCGGCGACTGTAGCATGTCCAAGCCGCCTGCCGTCAGCCCTGTTCGGGCCCATGGCGCCCCAAAAAATCCAGCGACGGGGGCGGGCTGTATCGCCTCAGCGGGTGGGGGTGCGCAGCCAGGTCTGGATCTGATAGGTCAGACCGGTCCGGCTGACCCCGGGCTGGGTGTCGATGCACTGCCACTGGCTGGGGTCTGGCGTGTCGAACCAGGCGTCTGCATCGGCAACCTCCAGATTGATCTCTGTGATGATCATGCGCTCGGCCTGAGGCAAGGCTTGCCGGTAGACCTGTGCTCCACCGGCTACGAAGAGCTCAGACTCGCGGCTGCAGCGATCGATCGCTGCGGCGAGGGAGTCGACCCGTTCGCAGCCCTCGTGATGCCAGTGTGGATCTTGGGTGAGCACCAGATTACGGCGACCCGGCAGGGGCCTGCCGATCGAATCGAAGGTCTTGCGCCCCATGAGGACAGCATGTCCCAGCGTGGTCGCCTTGAAGTGCTGCAGGTCTTCGGGCAGCCGCCAGGGCAAGGCATTGAGCCGGCCGATCGCCCCCTGATGGGCGCGGGCAACAATCAGCGTGATGCGTGTCTGGCTCACACCGCAACCGGTGCCTTGATCAGGGGATGCGCCTGATACCCAGAGAACTCGAAGTCTTCAAACTGGTAGTCGAAGATCGAGGCCGGTTTGCGATGAATGACCAGCCGCGGCAGCGGGAAAGGCTCGCGGGTGAGTTGCAGGCGGGCCTGCTCCAGGTGGTTGGTGTACAGGTGACAGTCGCCCCCGGTCCAAATGAAGTCGCCTGGGACCAGACCCGCCTGGTGGGCCACCATTTCGGTCAGAAGCGCATAGGACGCGATGTTGAAGGGCACGCCGAGAAAGATATCGGCACTGCGCTGATACAGCTGACAAGAGAGCCGCCCGTCTGCGACATGGAACTGAAACAGGGCATGACAAGGTGAGAGGGCCATGCGCGGCAAATCAGCCGGATTCCAGGCGGAAACGATCAATCGGCGCGAGTCCGGATTACGGGCCAGTTCGGTCATGAGTCCGGCAATCTGGTCGATCTGGCCGCCCTCGGGCGTGGGCCAGGAGCGCCACTGATGCCCATAGACGGGGCCAAGCTCGCCCTGAGCGTCTGCCCATTCGTCCCAGATCGTGACCCCGTTGGCCTGCAGGTAGGCCACATTGGTCGAACCGCTCAGGAACCAGAGCAACTCATGCACGATGGATTTGAGGTGCAGCTTCTTGGTGGTGACCAGCGGGAACCCCTGCGCGAGATCGAAGCGCATCTGCCAACCAAAGACGGATAGGGTGCCGGTTCCGGTGCGGTCTGACTTGGGGGTGCCGTGCTCGAGCACGTGACGCATCAGCTCAAGGTATGGGCGCATGCCGAGAGTCCTGGCAGAAAGTCGAGGAGGTTGAAGCAGCGCATTCTATCGTTGACAGCGCTTGTGCGTTCTGGGGCTGTGATGCAGCGGCAGGTCGCGCAGCGCGGATTTATTGCGCGGGCATCGGGAGCGGCCCGGGCGCGACGCCGCCCGGCGGCGCGGGCGGCGGCGGGGGCATGGGAGCTTCCGGCGTCGTCATGCCATCGGCAGCCGCTGCATTAGCTCTCGGCGTGGGCTGCGCGGGAGCCACCGGTACCGGAGGGGGCGGCCGCGTTCCAGTCAGACCCGGGGCCCCGGGCGAGGGCGTTGTGCTGGGAGGACTGAATCCCCGAACCAGAACCGACGGGTCGGCGCCAGCCGGTGCGGGTGCGCTCAGCAGGCGGCCTTGATCCAGCAAGTCGACCGCGTCCTTTCGGATGGCCTGCACTTTCAGTCCGTTGGGCAGCGTATCGCCCACGGCATAAGGTTTGGCCGGCTGCCCATCGATGGAGATGAGTGCAATGCCCGACGCCCCGGAAGCGCCCGCCGACGCCCGCGGTGAAGGGGGCGTGGCGATGACCCCGGTGATCCGGAGATTGACTGGGGCCGCTGTTGTGCTGGTCTGCACGGGGCCAGTTGGCACCGCACCAAAAAGCGCGGCCGTTCTAGCGGGGTCGGTCGGTGCCGATCCTGCGGCCACCCCCGATGCGGGCGCGATCGGGGCCACCGGGCTCAGCAGGAGCATGGCCCAGTAGGCCACGATGGCGCAGAGGCCCGTGAACAAAGCCAGGCTGAGCATGGGCGGCAGAGGAATCCGAAGGCGCATGACCCTGAGCATAACCCGCTGTTATCATCCCGGCGACCCGGTGCACTGGGTATGTTTGTTCGGCCGAGCGCTCCCTCCAGCGTGGCGGCAGCGTTCGGTTCAGCCCCATCCGATTCCGCTCCTATGGTTTTTTGATGACCTCACTGTTCGGATTGCGTTTGTCCCCTTCCCCTGTTGCTCGTCGATCCGGGGGCTTCACCCTGATCGAATTGATGGTGGTGATCATGATTCTCGGGGTGTTGGCGGCGCTGGTCGTCCCCCGGGTCATGAGTCGGCCCGACGAGGCCCGCGCGATCGCTGCCCGACAGGACATCGCCCAGGTCATGCAGGCGCTCAAGCTCTATCGCCTGGACAACGGCCGCTACCCCACCACCGAGCAGGGCTTGCAGGCGTTGGTGTCGCGGCCCTCCAGTGGACCCGCAGCCGAGAACTGGAAGTCCTACCTCGACAAGCTGCCCAAGGATCCTTGGGGACGGCCCTATCAGTTCCTGAGTCCGGGACTGAAGGGTGAGATCGATGTCTTCAGCCTGGGCGCGGATGGGCAATCCGGGGGCACCGGGTCGGATGCCGACGTCGGGTCGTGGGATCTCTGAGCCGCCCCTGCCTTGATCGCCCCGGGACGCAGCGGCGCCCCATCGGTCTTCGCGGCGCTGCTGCCGGTCTGACCCTGATCGAACTTCTGGTGGTCATGGTGCTGATCGGGGTCCTGGTCGGCGTGGTCACCGTCACAGGTGCTCCGAGCGCGCGCAGCGGCCTGACCCACGAGGCCGACCGACTGGCGCAATTGCTCGGGCTCGCGCGCGAGGAGGCTCAGGTTCGAGGCGCCCCGATTCGCTTTGAACTTCAGGCCGATGGCTATCGCTTCCTGCTCTTTCGTGACCGGGAGTGGCGCGCCTTGCAGGACGACACCGATCTGAAGGCCCGCCAATGGAGCCAGCCGACCGAACTGCGGATCGAACGGCCCGATGGCATGCAGCAGATCGAATTTGGTCGGGATGCGGTCGATGCACCGTTCACGCTTCATCTCAAACGAGGATCGATGGAGGTGGCGCTGATCGCTAACGGTCTGGGCGCGTTTCGGGTTCAACCCTGATGCTTGCCCCAAGTATGCGGCCTCGCATCCACGCTGAGGGCTTCACCCTGGTCGAGGTGCTGGTGGCGCTCACCCTAGTGGCGATCGCTCTGATGGCCTCCCTGCGAGCGACCGCGGCGTTGTCGGTCAATGCCTATGAATTGCGTCAGCGCGCCCTGGCGCAATGGAGTGCCGAAAACAGACTGGCCCGCATGCGCATCGAGCGAGAGTGGCCGGCGCTGGGGCGGCGCTCTACGCCTTGTTCGCAGGCGGAGGTCCAGCTGGTTTGCGAAGAAGAGGTGTTCGCGACGCCCAATGCTCAGTTCAGGCGGGTCGAGATCCGGGTTTATCCCCAGCAGGGCGAGCGGGTTCGGCTCGCCCGACTGACCGGTTTTGCGACCAATCAGCCATGAGGCGACTCCGGAATCGGGGGTTCACTCTGGTGGAGCTGCTCGTCGCCACCCTGCTGCTCGCGATCGTGGCCCTGCTGTCCTGGCGCGGGCTCGATTCCGTGTTGCAGACCCGTGAACGGATTGTCGCGTCCTCGGATGAACTGAAGGCGCTCAGCATCGCCCTGACCCAGATCGATGAAGATCTGCGCAAGTCGTGGCCTGTTCGATTGCTGGCGCCGGATCAGATTCCCGTTCGCTTCGTGATGACCGGTGAGACCTCGCGCGGGCAACTCGAACTGTTGCGTGAAGCGGGCGCGCAGGATGCAGCGAGCCAGATTCAGCCGGTCGTCTGGCGTCTTCGGGCCGGGGTGCTCGAGCGTGGTTTCGGGCCCTGGAGGTCACCCGATGCGTTGGCATCGACCGAAGGACTCACCTGGCAACCGCTGCTGGCGGATGTGGTCGAAGTGCAGTGGCAGGGCTTTGTTTACGGACAGGGTTGGGCTGATGCAGGTCTGCTCGCGGCACGCAGTGGCGAGCCCATCACGGGCGTGATCATCCGGGTGGTGCTTGACCAGGGGCGGCAGCTCGAGCGTGTGATTTCGGTGAGCGACTGAGATGACAGGCGGGCACGTGGCATCGGCACAACCACGGCGGGCAGGCGCTCAGCGCGGGGCCGCCATCGTGGTCGCCCTTCTGGTCGTGACGCTATCTGCCGTGGTGGTCTCGGGCCTCTTCTGGCGCGAGCAAGTCGCGGTCCGCTCGGTGCAGAATCGTCTGGCCCTGACGCAGGCCCGCTGGATCGAACGCGCTGCCCTGGATTGGGCCAAGGTGGTGCTCCGGGCAGACCAGCGACTGGGGGCGGTGGATCATCTGGGGGAGGCCTGGGCGCTGCCGGTGCTCGAGACCCGCTTGGACGAGACGGTCACGGGGGGCGCGAAGCTTGATGACACCAGTCGTGACGCGGTGCTGGCCGGTCAGGTCAGCGATGCCCAGGCCCGGTTCAATCTCAACAGTCTGTCGGCTGGATCCGGCCAAGTCTCGGTCACTCATCGCGACGGCTTGCGCAAGCTGCTGACCTTGTTGGGTCGCTCCGAGGCGGCTGCGGAGTTGATTACCCAGCGCGTGTTGCAGTCTCAGCCACGCGTCGTCCAGGGGGCAACGCTGCCACCGACCCGCGGCCCGCTGTTGCGAGTCGCCGATCTGCTGGACGTGCCCGGGCTGGATGCCGCAACCCTTCGCGCCCTCGAGCCCTTCTGCATTGTCTTGCCCAAGCCGACCCCCGTGAACATCAATACCGCCTCAGCCGAAGTCATTGCCTCGCTTGTGCCTTCGATCGGCCTGCCCTCGGCACAACGCTTCGTTGCGCGGCGCGAGCGGACCTTCTATCGGACGCTCGAACAGGCCGCGCCGGATTTCGATGATCGTCCGACCCTGACACCTACAGTCTTCTCCGTTGGAAGCGCTTATTTCCTTGCCAACGGGGTGATACGCTACGACCGGGTGGAATCCCAGAGCGAGACTCTCCTCGAGCGTGTGAATGACCGGATTGACGTGTTATGGCAGCAAAGACGCTGAAGCGCGGTGAGGCCATCGTCTGGTTGCCTGCACGCAGCGGGGGCGAGGCCCATCTGCGCGAGGAGCCCTCGCTCGTCGCGCTGATCGGCGGGGCTGCTCAGGTTCAGCCCCGGCGGGTATCGCTCGATGCGCTCGACGGCATCCGGTCTATCGGATTGGTGCTCGATCCCCGCGATTGCACAGTCCTGAAGGTCACGCTTCCTCCGCTTTCGGGGGCCCGCCTGATGCAGGCGTTGCCCAATGTGGTGGAGGAGCATCTGCTGCAGGATCCTGCCGAGTGTCTGCTCGCGCTGGGCCCGCCGTCTGCGCCGGGTGAGCCTCGGCTGATCGCGGCCGCCGATCGCGAATGGGTCGAGCTGGTGCTCGCGACCTTCGAGAACAAAGGCCATCGGATCATGGGGCTTTGGCCAGCGTCCGAGGCGCTGCCGCGTGCGCCCCGCCATGCCACGCTGGGTTGCGTCAACGAAGGCATCGTTTTGCGGGTGGGTGAGCTCGATGCCATCGGGGGATCGGCGCCTCAACAGGCG
>Ga0315903_10004592_pt1 | contig 18387 bp, 34 predicted proteins | sample LakEriMetagenome_7_FD_203524 | JGI IMG/M metagenome (GOLD analysis project Ga0315903, IMG submission 203524) | Freshwater fungal communities from buoy surface, Lake Erie, Ohio, United States - Buoy 2 MA119 | ecosystem: Environmental > Aquatic > Freshwater > Lake | place: USA: Lake Erie, Ohio...
AGGCATCAAGACTATCTTCGTTGTCCCAGTTGCCGTCCCATTGGAAAACTTGTTTAAGAGTCTCCTCTGTTCGTTCACGGCTCTTTTCTGATAGGTATCCATACCATACCGACTCGTATCCATGCTGATCGCTATCTGGCATATCAACGATGCAAGGAATGCGAATGAATGGTGCTTTGCCTTCTGGATGATCTAGCCATCCGTTGCCGGGAGGCTTGACTGTGCAAATATACTTTCCGGGTTTATCAATGTATTTTTTATCCATAGTATTTATTTAGTAGCGTTGCTACGCGAGAGATCAGAACTCAAAATCATCTTCAGCGCAAATCTTTTTTTCAACAAATTTTTCTTGATAGATTTTCACTCCGAGTTCGTAGGCTTTCAGAGCATCTTCATATTTATCTTTCTGGCTAGATGCCCAGATATGGTTTGCGAAATCGAAGCAATTACTGGCCTCAATGAATGCTGCATCTGTGTCACTCATTTTTTCTTTTCTTGTTTTTCTCCTTGCTCAAATCGTGAAATATCACCGCGCATGACGACTGGGAAACCTACTCCCCGTGCGCCTCGGCGGTTCTTTTCCACAACGATGCTGGAATTGTTTTTCTCGTGAATGATGAACAATGCGTGGTCTGCATGATGTCCGATTGCTCGAGACTCGCGTAACTTTCCATCATCATTGAGTTGGCTTGCAGTGACCACAAGAGATTGGCTTTTTAGGGCAGTCAATTTTAATCTGCGAGTCAATTCTGAAATCGCTTGCTCACGATTATCAGCTTTCGGCATGGAGACAATTTGCAGGTAGTCCACGATAATCACATCAGCCTTTCCTAGCGATGCCAGTCGTTGTGCTTCAGCGTCGATTGCTCCGACTTCAGAGAGATCGTCACGGAGAGTGATTTGCATTTTATTCAGAGCTTGAAGTGCATTGGCGATTTCCTTGAACGATGCAACGAATGATGTCCCATCTCCAAAGTCACCTTGATTCACAATCTTCTTTCCAATGATGTTTGAAGCCATGCGGCGAAGGATCGTTTTGCACGGCATCTCAAGCGAGAAGATCGCAACAGATTTATTGTCCATCAGAGCCTCAAGAGCAATTTGGTAAAGTAGGATTGATTTGCCCCCCGATGTCTGCGCTCCGACAACAACCATTTCTCCACGATGGAATCCACCGCCGAATCCCATGTCGAGATCGTGCATTCCAGTTTTGAATGTATCCAGCTTGTTCTTGTTCTCAAGATCATCGACAAGCTCATTAATGTGCTGATTGATCGTTTTGATTTCGGAATCGGTGACAACGCATCCTGCGATTTGCTCTGAGAGTTCATTCAAGTCCATTCGCATCTCACGAATGTCTCTGTCTGAATTTGTGATTAGCTTGATAGCATCTCGGTAGGATTTGGCCTTGATGAGTTGCTGGCGGTAGTCATCAGCAATGGATACCGATACAGGGCCGGGAGCAATATAGATGGTCTTAATCATCTCCATCACGGAATCAGTTCCACCAACCTCTGCGAGTTTACCAGTTGTCTCTAGCTCTGAAATGACAGAAACTGCCGTGATAACTCCAGTTCGGCTATGGATGGCCTCAATTGCTTCAAAAACGCTTTTAGTGGCATTGTGGAAGAAATACGAGGGTTCCCAGTGAAGCTGTGAATAACAATCTGGATTGGATACAAGCAAAGAGATGGCTGCATTCTCTGCGGTGTTTGCGATAGGGATAGTCATTAAAATAATTTTGGTTGAACTCCGGAGAGTCTTTTATTGATGAGTGAAATGTATTCTGGATTAAGCTCGCAAAGAACAGCGTCTCTTCCTTCTTCGTTTGCTACTGCTGCCGTTGTTCCGCTTCCACCAAATGGATCAAGCACAACTCCACCTTTGGGGCATCCAGCTAAGATGCATGGCCGAATAAGTTCTGGAGGATAGGTTGCAAAATGTGCGCCGCTATATGGCTTTGTCGCAACCATCCAGACGGAACGGCGATTGCGAAATCCACCATCTTCGCCATCAATGGTTTTGCGAGTAGGAAGCGTTTCTGATCCGCCACGATGCTTTCCGTTGAAGTTTTGCGGAGGCTTGAACCCACTTCCGTCCATACCAGTAATGCAGGAATACTTTGCGACTTCCTGAATGGCTTTCGCATCGAAGTAGTAATTCGCCTCCTTCGACAGAAGGAAAATATACTCATGCGCTTTCGTGCAACGATCTTGAACTGACTCTGGCATGGGATTTGGCTTGTGCCAGATAATGTCTTGTCGCAGATACCAACCATCTGCACGGAGAGCAAATGCTGCCATCCAAGGAATCCCGATAAGGTCTTTTTCTTTTAATCCTTTAGGAACTCTATTTATGCTTTGCATTCCTCCAGCAAGATATGTGGCTTTCTGACCAACGCCCATCTTGTGAACTGTTTTCATTTTTGACTCAACTCCACCGCCATTTCTTGCGTAGCTATCTCCAAGGTTGAGCCAGAGCGTTCCATCATCTTTCAATACTCGCTTGACCTCGCGGAATACTTCAACAAGTTTTTGAACGAATGCTTCTGGAGTTTCTTCTAATCCAATCTGTCCATCATGTCCGTAATCACGAAGTCCGTAATATGGTGGTGATGTAACGCAGCAGTTGATTGATTTCTCTGGAAGCGTCCGCATCATTTCGATGCAATCGCCGTTTAGTATTTTGGTATTCATAGTGATGGTGTGTATGGTTGATTGATTCCAAGCATTGAGCCGGGAACATAGGGTTGTTTCTCCATTGGTTTTTCTGAACGAGCAATCCATTTTTCAACGAATGCACGAGTTTTCTTGCGATTAGCATTGGCAGGCTTTGCAAGCCAAGCATCAATTTTCTTGAGTTCTATATCAACATTTATCCAGTCGTAGGTTTTTTTGAGATATTCTACAAATTCTTCAGTTGTTCTATTATCTTTAACTTGTCTTTTTGGCTTGTTGACTTCACAGGGTGAAGGCAATGAAGCCCCTTGTTCCGCTACTGTCTCTTGCATTTCTTTACCAGTATTAGGTATTTTATTATTAGTAATAGGTATTTGGGTGCGGTTTAGCCACACTCTGGTGGAACCACCCTGTGGTAAAGCCGTAGGGTGGTTTTCTTGAACATCAGCAATAGAGAAATTCCCCATAGTTGCATTCTGTGCAAACTTGACTCCGACATACCAACCAATGACTTTTCCTCCTGCATCTTTGCGCTGAATGTCCTCAATGAATCCAGCCTCCTTTAACTGAGACTTTGCTTTAGCGAACCTTTCCCGACCCCAAGACATGGCCTTCATCGCATATTCAGATGTTGCGTAGACAGCATTATTCTTCTGCCATTTTCTTGTGTAGGCATAGAAGGTATAAAGTGCTATGCAATCTGATGGATTATCCATCTTGAGTATTCGGTCAATCGTTGGCTTTGTGATCCCTATGAGATGATCTTCAATGGAACCTTCTGCCATTGACTGGCATCTTTCATATTGTTCTATTTTGAATTGCATAATTAAAGAAAAGCCCGTTTAAGTAATCCGCAAACAAGACAAAATTTAGGTAGCTTTTCTGGGTTTTTTGTTTTATCCCAATCTTCTTGAAGCATTATCATTTTTCTGCCACAAGAAGTGCATTCCATTACTTTATATTCTGGATTGTTTTCGTCTCCTTCTTCAATTGGCCCACCAAAGAGAGCATTTCTTTTAATTTTTTTTATTTTACTCATAAAATATCAGCAACTGATTTGCGTGTGTTAAAGCATCCAGCTAGATCAGGCTCTTGGGCCATGATCTTGCGAGCATAGCAAGCCCGATATTCGTTCGGGAGCTTGTAGTCTTCTTGAGCATCAGAGTTGATGTAATACTGCCAGCGCAATACTTCATACATCATTCCAATGCCAATCTTACGGCTTTTATTTCGCTCCATGACTTGCCTTGTGAGCAATACGAGCGAACGATATACATCAGGATTGTCTTGATGGAATCGCTCAAACCTTGCTGGGATTGAGTTGTCGTCATTCTTATTCTGCATGGAATAGATTAGTTTTTGTATTATATTCATTTGTATATGTTTTCTATTTGGTTAAGTATATCTTCTGCTACGCTTGGTTTAAAGCCACTTGGCTTTTCTTTAATTGCTTTTCTGATTATCTGAATGGCTGCTTCGTGTTTCTTGATTCTATGCTCAAGTGATTCGATTGTATCTGATAGTTGTTTTTGATTTATTATTAGGCTCATATATTTATTTCATTCCGAATATGGACATTAGATCGTTTATTGATGCTGACCTTGGTTGAAAACTATGTCCCGTATTTTCAACGGGATCAGATTCTCCATCATAATATGCTGTATCCCATGTAGTATCGAATAGCTTGCGTAAGCCTTTAGCTGACATGGTAACATTGCCATCTCCTTCAAATGAAGGATTTTTCTTAACATATATTCTCCACAATTCATTCTTCGTCATACACTTCTCCTTCGCTGAATGTTTGTTCGATAGCAAAAGCAAGATCAATTCTTGCCCACTTCTCTCCATTCTCCTCACCAGAAATCAATCTTGCAATAAAGCCTCCAGTGCTGACAGATTCGCCTGACTTGATTGCCACACGCATAATGCTCCTTGCCTCTTTCCTAATCTCATATTCATCTGGTGGAGTCTTGCTGCCATTCCATATCCAATTAAGATGTTCCATAACGGAAGCAACTTGACGAAAGTCGAACGAATCCATGATTTCATCGACTTGATTGTTTAATACTTCTTTCTTTGTCATAGTTTTGTTTATTATTGAAATGCCATTAAACGCAGATCAATGCGGTATTTCGGGTATCCAACAGCCTTAAGGCATTTGATCAGCGTTGTCTTAGGAACTGGATCAGTTTCCTCACGCTCATCGAATTGCAGCCAGTGGTCAAACTCGCTCCATCGTTCGCTGACAACGCGATTGCTCCAGAAGTCCCACCATACCATGCGAGCAATTTGTCCTTGCGCTCGTTCTGGCAGGCCCTTGATTCGTTCCATCCATTGGGTTGGCTGGAGCTTTTGAAGTGACTTCCACTCGCGGATCGCTTCTTTCTCAGTCAATGACATATTATGCCGACTCTTCTGCTTATATCCTGTTCTGATTCTCATTTCTTTGATTTCTTATCTTCGATAACTTTGTTAAATCCATCTTTGCGTTTGGCTTCTTCTTCAGCAACTGGAGTCCGATACTTCTCGCTTAACTCACGGAATGTTGATCCTGACATTGTGCCGCCAAGAGCATCAACCAGATCATCCATTCCCCACTTGCCCTTGATGGCCGCACGGACGATGGACACTCGATCGAAATACTCTGACCCCTTGACGCTGGACAACCTGAACCCCGGCAAATAATCGCCAGACTCCAGTTTCTTCTTAGCCAAATCCTTGAGTGGCTTGACTAACTCAGACTCAAACAACTTGTTGATTTCAAGGAACCGAGCGTGCCTTGCTGGGTCGTTGGCGATTTCCTCACGCAGAACCGCAAGGTTGGCTGACTCCATTATAGCATGGGCTTCTTGGACTGGCTGGACAACGGCAGGACATGAATCCTTCTTGGCGCACCAGCTACAATAGGCAGAAACGGATGGTTGCTTGGCTGGATTGCTGTGAGCCTCTAGAATGCGATTAACGATGTTCTTGGCTTGCTCAAGCGTAAAGCGATGCTCGACGATTTCCTTCTGGTCACAATAGACAAGGTAACAAGTCCATTCCTCACAGAAGTGTGACTCCATGTTACCATACGCATATGCCGCCATTTGTGAATAGTAAGACCTCTGGACTCCTGTTTTTAGGTCTAGGCTTGTCTGAATATCTGGAATGCGAACATCTTCTGTTCCTTCATGCTCAATGCCGGGAGTCTGAACCTTTAGAAGTGACTCGTCGCTGATTATAGGGTTCTTTCCTGCAATCTTGCGGACTTCTTTTAAAGCCCATTTAAGAGCCTTGATGTCATCCTTTGGCAAGTCAACCTCGTTAAGTTCACCCGTAGCTAGAGCCTCGCGGAATCTTCCGTCTAGCTTGGTTCCTCGTTGCGCCGCTGGCCCCGCCTCGCCTTGCTTGGACTCATAGCAAGGACACTCAGCGAGCTTAGGCAATAGTGAATGTCTGATCATATTTATTAATTGAGTTTAAGTGTGATATATCCGATTATTAATGCTGGAATGAGAAACTTTGCCGCTTCAAATCCCGCACACATAATAAAGAGAGCTTGATCTGGGTTCATTAGTCTGAATATCTCTTGGATTTTCCATTATATAGGTGCTGACCATCGGTCATGGAGTATTCAAATGAGGAGGTTTGGCCACCACATCCATGAGCGTTGATCAACTCATTGACAGTATCGTCATGCAACTTCTTGTCGCTGACGATAGTAAACTCAAACCACTCCGTGTTCCCAGAGTCAGACATTGCTGTCCGCTCTCCGTTGAATGTTATTGTATTATTCATTATTAAGTATGTATTTATAGGTTGCGATATATTCCTTGCAGTATTTACGCATCAATTCGCTTTTGCGATACTTGAAGCAAGTTTCAATCTCTTGACGCAGAGCGGTCAATGCGTTGGCTTTGTGTTCGTATGGCATGATCAGTCCCTTGGAATATAGCTGAATGTGTTTCCTCCCCACACATCGTAGGGATTTGACCTGCTCCATGAGTCGTGGAAATCCCTCGCCTCTTGGAGTGTTTCTTGGAATGTCTGAGGCTCATCCTCCATGCGCTTGGGGGAGCGCACGGGTTCATCATTATCGTCAATATCGTGATCTGGAAACCTGTCCATATTATTTGACTCCTTTCTCCACGGCTTCCACGAACTTAGCCAGCTTGCCATTGATATTTTTCCGATATGCGGCATCCTCGACATCCTTCCAAGTCTGGCCTTCTTGGATTTTACCTTTCTTGACTAGGAATGCATTCACTTCGGGAACATTTGCGAGTGTAGCCGCAACTTCAGGAGTCCACCAATTTGCTTCCCAACTAATTTCTGACGCATCAACCAATGCGGGTGCTTTCGCATTATTAGCCTCGCCTTGGGCTTCCTTGGGCGTGTTGGCAACCTTGACCAAGGGAGCGTCTACTTTGGCTTTAATTGGCTGTCTTGAAGCGGCATTGCCATCGTCATCCTCTGGCGCGATTCCACAAGCCGCCATGAGCGAATATCGGCGAGCATAGGTTAAAGCTGATCCGTAGCCTTGCGCGTCTTGCTTAGTAGCTGGAACGCTGAATCGTCCAGCGGATAACCTTTCGCCTGACTCATGGATGAATACAGTTTCCACGGCTACACCTCCCTCGGCGTCGTGCGTTTCTTGGATTAGTGCGATGCCATTATTATTAAGACCCTCAATTACAGCCTCAACGCAAGCCGAAAGATCAGCGTATCGTGAGCGGAAGTGAGGGTTAGTGGATGATTTAAGCGCGGGGCCGAATGCGCGTTGTGCCTTGACTAGTGCGGATGCTATTTCTTTCATTATATTTATTTATATTATTGGTTTATGTTCTTGGGGGAACAAATTATTTTGTGAGGTAAAAATACAAGGTGACGATTATTATGTGAGCAAAGAAAATCTTGAGAAGGAAATCCGCTAGTTTTTCCCTATTTCTTTCCTCCCTTTGCTTTTCTAGAATGTCTTGAATGGTTTTTGCGCGTGTCATTATTGGCCTTTCGTTTGAAACTCCCACACATTCCAACCTTGGAATGATTCGACAATCTCCCAAGGGCCGAATGTTATCCCATCGCGATTTTGCACAATAGGCGGACGGGCGGATTTGGTGGCACAATACCATGCCGATTCACACGCCTGGATTTTGTGCGACATGGTTTGAGGTTGATACCAATCTATTTCCGAAATGTCCCAACCAAGGTGTAAGGCAATGGCTTCTTTTTGGCTCATGCTTCCCCTTTCGCCTTGGCAAGAGCCGCTTTGCATTGGTCAATTAAAAGGCTATCTTGATCTCCGAACGCATCAACAATGGCTTGCAAGGCATCTTGCATCTCTTGGGATGTTTTCTTAAGTTCGGAAAGACGGCTTTTGCGCTTGCGTTGAAATTTTACCCATTCAGGGCCGGGAGTGGTGTTCATTTCAGGCCCTCCGCTTTCAAAATTGCTGCTTGTGCTATTTCAATAGGAACGCTCGATCCCGTGAGCTGGTCGCCTTGAATTGCGATATAGTCCGCAAACAGGAAACGCAAAGCAGAAAGCAGATCAGGCGCGGCGGCGATAAGATGGGCGTTTTGCGGATTGTCCGGCAATGCATCCGCACCTAGTTCGCAAATTAGTTTTGCACGAAGCGGGCTTGCAAATGTAACGCAAAGGGAATCATATGTTTCCTCGCTGTCACCAATGAAGCGTTTGGCTGTTTCAACGGCCCAAGGGCCGGGTGTGTGGTTTGTGGTTTTCATTTTCTGATGATTCTTTTTGTTAGATATTGGAAAGCGCGAACGATGCGGGAGAAATCAGCGTCTGAGATAGGCGCAAGACCTTCCTGCATGGTGTCACGGAAATGGTTTCGAAGGCGGTTGGAGTTAAAGGTTTGCATAGGATTACATTCTTTCATTGCACACGATACGGGAAACGGAGCCGCGCCCGTCCCGATAAAAGGTTTCGAGATCCGCGTGCAATTCTTGCAAAGCCTCATCCAAGGACTCGTGATCTTCGCGCATGATATAACCAGATTCCAAAAATCCAGAATTACAAGCTGAGCCGAAAACGAGCTTGGTTTCAGTTTCCAATACTTCGAAATACTCCCCGCTTTCAATTTCAAGCGTGCCGAGATTGCCGGCATATCTTATATCTGATAATTCCCAATTTTTCATGGTTTGAAATGGTTTTTGTTTGTGGATTAAAAAGGTTCGCATGGGTTATTTTTGAAACTGTAGGCCAGCGATGAAAGCGGAAAGACGCTCGTAGGCATCACGGGCGGGAATGTGACCATACCAGACTGGAGTGGAAACCCCGCCCCCATCGTTAACCATTAGATGGACACAATAACCCCCGTAGCATTGTGAAAGGGAGAAGTTGCCAATGTTGGCGATTAGCTTCCCCTCTACTTGCGAGTAGGGAGTGGCTGGACGATTGAGAATCGAGTTGATTGTTTCAATTCGGGATTGCAATTGTTTTTTGGTGATGCGGTTCATTTGATTTGGTTTCTATTTGGTTTTTCGGAGCGTCGCTGGTTGCGTCGTTCACTGAAAAGAGACTCGTTCAAACTCGCGCGAACACCAAGAAAAAAGTGAAAAAATATTTTCTCGCACACGCATTTATTTTATTGACTAGCCCACGGAACCGCTCTCAGAGCGGGTTTGCGGGCGATTCAATTTCTAAAAATAATTGAAAAAAACATTTTGAGAGATCAAAAGAAAAATCAGATTTTGCAACTTCCCGCCCGTAAGAGGCAGGGGAATGTTGCTGATAATTTAGAATCATTCTAAACATTCAAAAACCATGCCAAGAGTAAAAAGAAATATTCAAGAATCATGCCAACTTTCAAAGCGAAATCTGATGCAGATCAGATTGACTGCGCATCAATTTTCATGCGTAGTCCGATCCGATTTGAGATGAATATCTCAATTGAGGAGCTTCTGACGAAGCTAGTTTAAGCTTGCAATTTTTAATCAGTCAAGCTCAAAATGTAGAAATGACTGAAAAAACTTTAGGTAGGCCAGAGACGCCATTTGATAAAGACACAGCCAAACACATTTGCGATATGATCGAATCAGGCATGACACTGAATGCAATTTGTGCGCTTCCAGATGTTCCAAGCATTCCCACAGTTTACAAATGGCTGGACAATCATCCAGGCTTCTTTCAAGACTACGCACGAGCGAGATCAAAGCAGGCCGATACTTTCGCCGACATGGTCATGACTGAGGCGTTTAACTCACACGATGCTCAGATCGGGCGTTTACGCATCGACGCTCTAAAATGGACTGCTTCCAAACTCGCACCCAAGAAATACGGCGACAAGGTAGAGATCGAGCAAACTGGACAGCAAAATTTCAAGATATCGTTTTCCGTTCCAGATCGTGACACTAAGGATTCACTAAGGGAACTCGCCGCGCCGGTTGCAAGGATTCAAGACGCCGAGCCGATAGAGGCTGAAATTGTGGAATCTGAATAGATAACGAGACACAATCTCAGCGCGGGTTTTCACTATACCCGAAAGGGGAGAATCTAGATAGATTCCACGAAATTGCACCCGATAGGGATTTGCTTCACTCTGTCATATTGTGACAGGTTCAAGCATATGCGCCGCATCGCATATTTTGCATCTATTGCCAAGAGCGTATATTTTCGCCATTTGTATGCTATAAGCCGCATTTCAAAGTGTCGGAGATTGCCAACTTTTACCGACAGGGAATATTTTCCCGCCAGTTCCTCACGCATTCGGTATTTTTACCGATCAGTAAAACGCCCCATTTGATGCCATTGCCAACGCTAAAAGCCCCGCATTTGACTCTCCAAGCTTTTCGGGCATCATCCACGCCCCTATGTCAAAAAAAACCAAGACCGAACTCGATATCCTTTCACACGCCTACGCCAAGACTCCAACGCCTGAAAACGCTGACCTTCTCATCAAGACCCTGCAGGACGCGCTAAAGAGCCGGGAGGAAGCCATTGCCGAACTTGAAAAGGGAGTCAGGACACTAGAGCTTTTCCTAGCTGAAAAAACCGATTGCGGTAGAAAAAAACCATGATAAGGGGGAAGGATATGCAATATCAAACGCACAGAGAATTTGTCCGAAAACTTTGCAAAGCTGGTTCTGTCATCGCTGAGGAATTAACGCCTGACGATTGTCACCGCTTGCATATGGCAATAGGTATCAGTGGCGAGGCCGGCGAGTTGCTGGACTCAATCAAGAAAACAACCATCTACCGCAAGCCGCTCGACATTGCGAACATTGTCGAGGAATGCGGTGACTTGCTTTTCTATATTTCGGGAATGCTCGACTCGATTGGTGTAGACATTGAAAGCGCGATGGCGGCGAATACTTCCAAGCTTTCCATCAGATACGGGAAAGCGTACAGCGACAAATCAGCAATCGAACGAGCCGACAAGATGCCGACACTAGACAAAGACCACGGAAGCGAGATCAAGCAACCTGAGCCTGATGAGGATTTCAACGAGATTGTGCCTCGCGTTTGTTCCATGGATGAAGAGTGCGAATCATGCCAATGAGTGACAAATCGCAAGACTATTGGGAAGGCTTCGCAGATGGTCAGCGCGACATAGAAAGCCAGCTAGACATTCAAGATCATTCAATCGACCCGAACGATTTCATTCAATCGCTCGACTTGTATTCAGGATGGTTGATGGGACTGATTCAAAACAATGGGAGCGATGAGATAGACGATGAAGGTGCGCCGATATATTCAAACTATTCAGACGCGACAATCGCAGGACTCGCCGCCGCTTTCACCTATGCAAGACTTCTTCGCGTAGTTTCAGCTTGCATTTTCCGACTGAATCAAAAGGATTTCACAGAGGAGCATTTTCACCATGAACTGAATCACGCTTTGCATATGATGGAAACGAATAGCAAAGAGGTATTGGACTATGAAGATTGAAAAGCAAATTACCGAGCTGGCTGAGAAATACCACAAGCTAATCGCAGGAGATCACCACAAGGATCGAGATTGCCATTGGACGATTGAGGTAAAGTGGAGTTACGGAAACGATCCTGTTTTCATCGTCGAACATAAGGGATATTTACACGAAACGGAGCGATCCACATTCGACAAATACGAAACCGCTTTGATTTTCCTTCGTGATGAATTAAAAGATGCCGTGGAAATAGAGGAGTTTCACAAGGCGAACATCGACGGCATTAGATTTCCCGATGACATCCCTGGAGAGTTGCGAGCGTTTGAGCTTTAATCGTCTGGCATGGTGAATTGAATTGCATTAAATAAATAAATCGTAGGTTATAGCGAAATGAATTGGAACGAATACGCTTTAGAGTTGGCAACTGTAGCCTCGAAGAAAAGCAAAGATCCATGGCAGCAGGTTGGAGCTTGTTTATTGCGCCATGACAACACAGTCGCAGGGATAGGCTACAATGGCTTTCCCGCTGGAATGCGTGAGGATTGGGTTGATCGAGACAAGCGGAGGCTCTACATCGTCCACGCCGAGCAGAATGCTTTGCGTTATGTGAAGCCAGACGAATGCGCTTTGATTGCTGTCACGCTTTTACCCTGCAATGATTGCTTGCGTTCTATTGCATCTTATGGAATCAAGACAGTGGTGTATCGTGATATTTACGACAGAGACATCACGAGCATTTCGCTTGCAATAGATTTCGGAATAGAATTGATTAGGATTTCAGACAATAAATAAACATATGAGATTTCACTCACTTTCGCTTCCGCACACAGTCACCTCAAAAGAGTTCAATGCTTGTGCATATACGCAAAAGGTGGTGAAGTTTGGCAAGATGATGACCGAACGAGGGCATGAAGTGATTCACTACGGCCATGAGGATTCGGATTTAATCTGCACGGAGAATGTGCCAGTTTTGACGAACGATGATTTTAAGAAGTCTTATGGCTCGCATGATTGGAGAAAAACATTCTTTAAGTTCAACACGAACGATCATGCGTATCAGACTTTTTATAAGAACGCAATTCGTGAAGTAGGAAAGCGAAAGCAGAAGAATGATTTTATTCTTCCTTTCTGGGGTAGTGGAGTAAGGCCAATCTGTGATGCTCATCAAGACATGATTTGCGTTGAGCCGGGCATTGGATATGCGGGAGGGCATTGGGCGCGGTGGAAAGTTTGGGAGAGTTACGCGATTTATCACGCCTATTGTGGCTTAAAGAATGTTGGTCAATGCAATCAAGATTGGTATGATGTTGTGATTCCAAATTATTTCGATGAAGAAGATTTTGAATTTAACCATAAGAAAGAAGATTATTTCCTATATCTTGGCAGGGTTTATTCTGGCAAAGGCGTTGATGTTGCGATTCAAGCCACTGAAAAGGCAGGTGTTAAACTCGTCATTGCAGGGCAGAAAGAAGAAGGATATAAGTTGCCTGACCATGTTGAATATGTCGGATATGCCAGTGTGGTAAAGCGCAAGGAATTGATGGCAAATGCGAAGGCTAGTTTTTTACCTTCCATGTATATCGAGCCATTCGGAGGGGTTCAGGTTGAGAACTTGCTGTGTGGAACTCCAACGATAACGACAGACTGGGGATCGTTCGCAGAGAACAATCTGCATGGCATCACAGGATTCCGATGCAGGACGATGGGTGACTTTGTGGATGCGATCAATAATATTGATGACATCAAGCCGATAGATTGCAGGAAGTGGGGCGAGAACTTCACGCTGGGAAAAGTTGCCCCGATGTATGAGAAATACTTCAAAGATGTGATGAATGTTTATACGGATAGGGGCTGGTATGCTGATGGCAATGGCTTATATGCAGGAATGAAGAATTACCCATGATATACATAATATTAGGAATTGTTATTTTCTGTGGTTTATTTCTTTATATGTCCAGAGATGACATGGATCATTGAATATGAAAATAATTGATGTAGGTTGTGGGCCGGGGATTTATGTCCAAGCATTGCGTGAGTTGGGTTACGATGTTATTGGCATTGATCCAGATAAGCGTTGTCCAGAAACAATCAAGTCGATGTTTGATGAGGACGGAAAGTATGACTTGGCTATCTGTCTGGAGGTAGCAGAACATATTGATCCGTATGAAGCGGATTATGTTGTAGAGAAGCTAACAGAGTTGGCTCCGACGATTATCTTCTCAGCAGCAGTGCCGGGGCAAGGTGGTCATGGGCATATTAATTGCCAACCAAAAGAGTATTGGGAGAATAAATTTGGCAAGTTAAACTTTGTCGTTGATAGAGAAGCTACGCAGAATTTCATTGACTTCATGCGTTCTGGATACCATATGGGATGGTTAGTAAATAATGTCCAGATATTTAAGTCATACGGAGATGTTTGCTATGATCAGATAATAAGAGAAGAAACGCCACAAGCTAAACGAGTTGCAGAATGGATAAATAAAAACATATGAGGGCTATTTTAGAATTTTCGCTACCAGAAGAACAAGATGACCATGCTTATGCGTTGTCTGGACTTGATGCATTGTTAGTCATTAGCGACTTGGAAAACGAGATTAGAAGTAAACTTCGATATGATTCTGGCGAGTTTAAAGAGTTTAATGTTGAAAGTTATGACGATGACGGCAAGAAATCTAATCGCCGAGTTAAAGGTTGCGATGATACGCTTGAGCAAGTGTGGAACTTGTTGATTCGCTTTAAGAGCGAACGGAACCTACCAGAACTAGTGTGATAGGCGGAAGCGTAAATAGAACGATCAAGTTAGCCGAGGAGATTCGGGAAGAGGCTGACAGGGATGAAGATGTTGGAATTGTGTATGCGGCAAAGCATATCATTCTAAATGCTGGCAGTGTGAAGGGTAAGATTGAATTGGATATTCCAAAGTCCAAGGAAATTGTTCAAGCCTATGTCCAAAGTTTGTTGGATGCAGACCAGTTTGAAGCAGCGGCAACGATTCTCTGGGGGCCGCAGGTCTATGATTGGCGACCAATGTCGAGTCAAAACACATGGAGATGTTTGTTCGATCACGATAAATTGCTGATCCAAGGTGCAGGCGCGATGGGTAAAACATTCGGTGCGGCGGCATGGTTCTTGTTGGATTGGATGCGTGATCCTCACTATACTTGTATTAAAGTTGTGTCGCTGACTGCCGAACACGCACAGCGAAATGTATTTGCAGCTATTAAGAAGTTCTATACTACTGCATTAGTCAGACCAGAATTTGAAGGTAGTGAGACACTTGTAAAAAGTATCCAAGCTAATAGTGACAATAAGAATGGCATTCACCTAGTTGCTGTTCCAAGGGGCGATAGTGGAACTGGAACATTGCGCGGATTCCATCCTAGCCCAAGAAGTGGGAAGTCCCACCCGAAATGGGGAAGGATGTCTAGGACTCATGTTGTGCTGGACGAAGCAGAAGAAGTCCCTGCTGGTGTCTGGGAAGGCTTGCAGAACATCTTGTCTGCGGCGGATACGGAAGGCGCAAAGGGGCGAATTAAGATTTTTGCGGCAAGTAACCCGAAAGATAGGACAAGTGAATTTGGGAAGCGTTGTGAGCCAACATCAGGCTGGGGGTCTATTGACTGCGAGGATGACTTGGAATGGAAGAGTCGAGATGGTTGGCATATCTTGCGATTGGATGCCGCGAAGTGCGAGAATGTGATTGAGAAGAAGATTGTATTCCCCGGTCTTCAGACTCACGAAGGCTATCAAGCCTACGAATCTAAGGGCAAGACGGCAGAATATTACACCATGGCTAGGGGCTGGTTCCCGCAGGAAGGTGTGTCCATGGCGATAATGACTCCAAGCATGATGGACAATGCCATGGGAATTACCCGCTTTATTGGGCCTGTAGTGCCTCTATGTGCGTTCGATTTGGCTTTGGAGGGCAATGACCAAGTAATCTGTTCTTTTGGAAGATTTGGGCTTTCTGACGGCTATACACCAATGAGTGGCAGATTTGTTGATTACAAGAAGCCCAAGGTTGTATTGCAACTCGACTCACAGATTCCATTTCCAAAGGCCGCGACATTGGAGCAGTCCACAAATATTATCAAATTCTGCAAGAATATGCGTATCTCTCCGAACTGGGTATGCGTTGACCGAACAGGCAATGGTGCTGGCATCCATGATTCATTGAAGTCTGTGTGGGGAGATGTGCTTGGAGTGAATTACTCAACAGCGGCTACGGATACTCACATTCTTGGCGACGATTCCTTGCCAGCATCACAACTTTATTCTGGCGTTGTTACTGAATTGATTTTCGGTCTAGCGAAATATCTTGAGTTTGAGTATCTGAAAATCTCGCCGGGGTTTCGTAGCGAGGAGTTGGTTCGCCAAGCTACTGCGAGACGATACAAGCAAAAGGGCCAAGGTCTGGTTCGTGTGGAGAGCAAAGGCGATTACTGCAAGCGCACACGGCAACATTCGCCAGACGCATTGGATTCACTTTCCTTGCTTGTGTTTCTTTTGAGACAACGAGGAGGCGCAATTGCGACTATGACCGATGCAAAGCCAGAGTTGCCAACAAGAACAAAAGCCTTGCAAGGTATCGAAAAAATGGAGTATGTAGATTTTTCAGAATAATCTATGCCTAAACCAATCGAAGGACTAATTCCGCCCGGAGGACATCACTACATGGAGAGTGATGTTAAGATTACTGGAAGTAGTTACAAAAACCTACTTGAGAATGTAACGAATTATCGTGCAGAAAATCATATCTCGCTAGGCGATGTAGAGGGCGATGTAACTAACTATATTTGTGGTAATTGGCCTCACTTTTGCCATGGTGTTGACATGGTTGTTGTAACAAGTGTAACGAGTCCTACAGGTCGAAGTGAGTTGATGAATGACATCTCCACTTGGGCTAGGAACATATTGCATTCCAACGAGAGGACTCAACTTGTTAGCGATGACTTGGCTGAACAACGAGCTAAGATTTGCAGGCAATGTCCTAATAATGTGAACTGGCGTGGAGGATGTTCTTCTTGCATTGCCGCAACGGATCGCATCTGTGCTAGTATCCGAAATGCTAGGGATACAAAATCATCACAAGTTCTAGGTGGATGTAAGTTATTGCGACACGATAACCGAACTGCGATTTTCTTTGACAAAGACAAGCTATCCGAATCAAATGATTTGCCAGAATTTTGCTGGTTGAATAATAAATAATTATGGCAGATGTTTTAAAACCGCTACCCGCAATTGTTACCGATACTTACGCTAACAAGGCTCCGCGCATTTCAGATCAAAGCAAACCAAGGACACTAAACCTTGATGTTGTTGATCCTTCTCCTACTAGCAATGGAGATACTGTTGATCCAAAGACGCTACAAGTTCGTCGCACATTCAAAGATGCCGCTCAAGCTCACTCTGCCTATCGTCGCTTGAAGCAGCAAAATGTTGAGCGTAACCGCAAGAATCAACTAATTCAAAAGAAGCTCAACAATGAGCCTCCATATGCTGCAAAGAAGCTTGAAAGCATGGGGCAGAACTGGCGCAGTAATCGTCCGACAGGATTCTTGTCCACGATGGTTAGCCGCATCCAGCCTCCATTCAAACAAGTCATTGAGCAAGCTCCTACGCTGACATACACAAAGTTTCCTGTTGAGGGAGTTGACTCTGAAAACAAGACCAAGGTTTTCCGCGAAGAGATTACAAAATGTATCCGTGGATGGAAGGGACATGATGATATTGTTGCCCAAGTTGTTCACGAGAATACCACATTCGGATTCTGTGCATTGTGCTGGGACGATCTTCGTGATTGGAAGCCAGAGTTCCTTCGTCAAGACTACACATTCTTTTCTATCGAGACTCCACAAGAAACAGAAGCAACTCCAATCTGGGCGCGGAAACGCCGCTATCAAATTGCAGAGTTGTTGCCAGTTCTTGAAGACCCGCAGATGTCCGCAATGGCAGGCTGGCACATCAAGAATCTCGTTAAAGCAATCAACAATGCAATCCCTGCTGGACGCACACTTGATTCCGACGACGATGCTCGCCGATACGAGGATTGGATTCGTGAAGGAAGCTACGGAGCAAGCTACGAGAACGACGCGAAGTATGTCGAGCTAGGTGAGCTTTTGGTTCGTGAGCCAAATGGTAAGATTAGCCGTTTCCTTTTTGATGATAAATCTGGCGATGAGATTTGCACACAGATTGATCGTTACAGCAAAATGAGCGAATGCCTTGCGTTGTTTTCTGTTGAGATTGGTAGTGGTGCTTTGATGAGTTCCCGTGGTGCTGGGCGCGATCTTTACAATACTCATATTGCTGTTGAGAAGGCTCGCAACCTTGTTGTGGATAATTCCTATCTCTCTGGAATGTTGCTCCTCAAGAAAGGCCCGAATGCCAAGGCTGGGGCTACTCCGCTGACTGTCCATCATCCTGTCGCTTATATCGCGGAAGGATATGATGTGATTCCGCAGAATATGCCAGCGAATGTCCAAGACTTCTTGAACTTGGATCGCTTCATCTCTGGTCTTGCTGAAATTCAGATTGGCACATTCCTTCCAAGCTCTGCTCTTGGAGTGCGTGACCAGAAAGTTACCGCTTCTGAAATTAACAGGGTTGCCGCAATCGAGAATCAAATCCGCGAAGGAATCTTGATGCGCTTTACGAAGCAATACAGCAAAGCCGTTGAGCGTATGCAACGAGGCATATGCCATCCAGAGCATATCAAAGCTGCCGCTGAGTTGAAGACCAAGCTAGACATCGCTCGCCAGATGGTTCCTAACGCTGTTTGGGCTAGGGCTGATGTTGTCGATGCGTTTGATCGTAGCGTCATGGAATTGCCATCGT
>Ga0315903_10004596_pt1 | contig 18383 bp, 21 predicted proteins | sample LakEriMetagenome_7_FD_203524 | JGI IMG/M metagenome (GOLD analysis project Ga0315903, IMG submission 203524) | Freshwater fungal communities from buoy surface, Lake Erie, Ohio, United States - Buoy 2 MA119 | ecosystem: Environmental > Aquatic > Freshwater > Lake | place: USA: Lake Erie, Ohio...
TCCCCTACATTCCGCTTGTTGCGCAAGGTCTGAAACCTATCGGAACGGTGCTGAAAATCTACGACCGCAATCCTCACGAATGCGGTTCACAGCCACTCACGAAGACCTTTTGCCATGTCGTCACCGACGACCGCATCCTCATCACCGATACCAGCTACACGGCGGGCGAGCCGGTCTGGGTGGAGTTCTCGCTGCCTCAGCCGAAATTCACAGCGACCGCTTTCAACTCCTCCACCGCCTATGCAGCGGGCGATCTCGTTTACTACAACACCACCGGCGATTGCTACGAGGCCATCGCCGACACGACCGGCAATCTCCCGACAAATGAGGAGTTCTGGCTACGCCATCGCATCCCGGCATTCCTTGCCGACTACCTCAAGTTCTACGCCCTCGCTGAAACGCTTTCCGAGGACGGCCAGATGGACAAGGCCAACTACCAGTTCTCCCGAGCCGAAGGAATCCTCCAGCAAAGAATGGACGACGCCTGGCTGCGCAAAGGCGAGGTGCGACGCTACTCCGCCAGCTTCCAATAACCCCCTATTGACACCCTTCACCATAATTAAATTAACGACATGAGCAACCCCACCGTCCAGATCGCCGCCCGCAACACCGCTGGCATTGTCCAGCCCGTCCAAGCCACGCCGGATGGGGCTCTGCGGGTGAGCACAGGTTTTCCGACTCCCGCTTATACGAAGTATGAAAATGTTCGTTTCACCTCCCCCGCGACGAACAACACAAGCTATGTCGATTTCACTTTCAACGGCACCTCGGTAGCCCGAATCGTGAATACCTATTTCGGAGCCAATCCCCCCACCGCCGACAACGCGGAGATCCGCAGCGTCGAGATTAAATTCCCGCCCTACGCGTAAATGTCGCAGGTTTTTTTCAATCCCTTTTCCGGCGCAGCGCAAAACATCGCTCTGCCCCAGCTCGACTCAGCGGGCCAGATCAGTGGCTCGATGATTCCTGACGACTTTGACGATGTGCAGAGGTTCCCGACCCTAGCTGATTTCCCCGCCGAAGGCGTCGTCGCCCGCATCTATTTTTCAGCCGACAACAATGTCCCACATCGTTGGGATGTCGAAACCCTTTCCTACATACCCATCGTCGCCGATTCGGACGGCGGTGAGTTCTAGGACTAACCCCGCAGTAACAACCCCCCATACCCCTAAAACATTATGGCAAACATTCGCATCAAACGCAGACTTACCGGCGCAGCCGGAGCCCCCTCCAGCTTGCTTTCAGGCGAGCCAGCATATAACAAAGTTGACGGCATTCTCTACATCGGCGACGGCTCCGCAGTCGTGCCAGTCGGTGGTGCCCACTACGCGACCGCAGCCGCTCTCGCTACCGAGACCAGCAATCGCACATCGGCCATCTCCTCGGAGAACGCCCGCGCCACCGCAGCGGAATCCGCACTCGGAACCCGCATCGACAATGTCCTCAGCAATGTTGACGGCGCAGCCCTCGACTCCCTCACGGAAGTTGTCTCGGCCTTCCAATCGGCAGACAGCACGCTGAATGGTGCCATCACCAGCCTCGCTTCCAGCGCCTCCTCGGCCCTCACAGCCGAAGTCAACCGTGCGACCGCAGCCGAGCAAGCCCTTGATGGCCGTGTCACCACAGCCGAGAGCGACATTAACGCCCTTGAGTCCCGTGCCACCAGCATCGAAGGCGCTGCCTCGACCCTCGCAGGCCGTGTCACCACAGCAGAGAATGACATCAATGCCATCGAGTCCGCAGCGACAACTCTCTCTGGCCGTGTCACCACAGCCGAGAGCGACATCGACTCCATCGAATCCGCTGCCACCACCCTCGCGGGTCGTGTGACCACAGCCGAGTCCGACATCAACGCCATCGAGTCCGCCGCAACGACCCTCGCCGGTCGCGTGACGACTGCCGAAGGCAACATCACCTCCGAAGCCAGCACACGCGCTTCGGCCGACTCAGCTCTCGATTCGCGTCTGGACGCGATTGAGGCAGAAATCGACGGCGGCAGCTTCTAATAGCTCCCCTCCCTCCCCACAGCGGTGGCGCGGTTCATCCCGCGCCATCGCTCCACGGGGCCCCTTTCTTAAAACTTAATCCTTAAAACTTAAAACTTCTCCATGGCCACGGTCATAAAACTCCTGCGAAGCACGGTTCCAGGCCGAGTCCCCACCGCCGCGCAAGTGGCCCAAGGCTCCCTTGCCATCAACTTGGCCGACCGCCGACTTTTCAGCAAAGACCACAACAACGAAGTTTTTAGAATAGCCCGCCCCCGCGACCCCAGCGACTACCAGCTCCTCCACGCTGCGGACGGTAACCACCTCTACCTCGGCCGCCTCGCTTGGACCGATTACCCAGCCTCCGGCCCAGCCGAGGACGCCGCAGAGTGGACCATCTACCGCATCACCACCGACTCAGCCGGAAATGTCACCGCCGAGCAATCGGCAGTCGGCGCGTGGTCAAACAAGCAAAACCTGACCTTCGCATGATCACGCCTCTCTACGGCCAACTCTCCCCGCTGCGCGTGCCGACCACGATGCGCCGGGTATCTGACGACAACGACGCGAACGCTTACCTGCTTGCCGTAGAGTCCGCCGACGGTCAACAACTCGAATCCGGAGTCATCTCGGCTGTCGAAGCATTCATCCTCGGTTGCAAAACCGACGGCATTTGGACCGCCCTTAAAGCCTCCTGCATTCTCGCTGGCGCTCGCACGCTCTCCGGTGCGCTCGTCCCACTCGTCGGCACGGCTCCGACCAACGCAAATTTTGTCAGCGGTGATTACAACCGAGAAACCGGACTACTTGGAAACGGTTCGACCAAGTATCTAAATTCCAATCGCGCCGGAAATGCTGACCCGCAAGATAGCATTCATCAATCTGTTTTCTTAAACACATTGAGTGCAACACAATTTCAAGCATTCATTGGCGTTGGCGCGTCTGTAACTGGCGCGACACAACTTATAAAAAATGTAAACCATGTTGCTAGAAATAGATCAAACTCAGCTATATCAAGTAATAGTTTAGTCACAGGGTTTTTAGCGTGTCGCAGAAGCTCTTCTACATCGGTCAGCATAAGGCACAATAATTCGACATCAAGCGCATCAATAACAAGCCAGGCATTTTCAGACCCATCCGCGAATCATTATATTTATGCGCGAAACCAATTGCCTGGGGCAGGGTTAGTTTCCGCAGCCAGAATCTCCTTCTACTCCATCGGGGAATCGCTCGACCTCGCCGCCCTCGACACCCGTGTATCCAACCTCATGACCGACCTCGCCGCCGCCATCCCATGACACTCGCCGACCTCATCACCCAGCCTGTGAGCTACACCGACGCAAAAGACCTCGCGCTCGTTTTCTCGCCCGAACTCGCCGCGCAACTCGCCGCTGTGCAAGCCGAGCATGGCAACCCGCGCCATGTCGCGTCGCCCGTCCCGCTCACCGATGGCCAACTCATGCTCTGCGCGGATCTCCTAACCGAAGTCGGCCCCGGCGGCATCTACTCCGGAGGGTTCGCGCACCTGCCCGCCGAGCTTTTCCCATCCGTGGAAGTCCTCCCGATGTCCGAAGTCCTCCCGCTCCTGCCCCAACCCGAAGAAGAAATCTAACCCAACCCACACCCATGCTCGAACAAGTCTCCACCTCCGTTAAATTCCTCGCTTTCTTTACAGCGTCGAAACAAGGCAAAACCGGCCTCACCGTCACGGTCGATATCTACAACCCAAGCGGCACGCAGATTGTGACCGCAGGCAGCGCCACCGCCCTCGGCGGCGGGTTGTATTCCTACACGCTATCAACCGACAATTCCTCGGAGGGCGAATACGCAGCGATCTTCAAAACCACCGACTCAACCGTGGATGCCCAACACATCCCAAGCCTCTGGGTCCTCGGCCGCGCAGGAGTCGAAAACCTCGACGCCGCCACCAGCTCGCGCCTGCCATCCAGCAGCTACACCGCCCCAGCGAACTCGGACATCTCGGCAATCAAAAGCAAGACCGACAATCTCCCAAGCGACCCCGCAGATCAAAGCCTCGTCGAGTCCGCCCTCTCCGCCCTCTCGATCCCAACGGTCGTCCAAATTCGCCAAGAGATGGACAGCAATTCCACTAAATTGGCCAATCTGGACACAACGGTGTCATCGAGACTCGCGCCAAGCGGCACGCTGGCCACGGTGACCACCCTCACCAACGCGCCGACCGTCCCAAGTGCAACCGATATTGCCACACAGGTTCGCACCGAACTTGCCACCGAGCTGGCCCGAGTCGATGCCGCCGTGAGCACTCGCCTCGCCTCGGCCTCCTACACGGCACCAGCCAACAGCGACATCGCGGCGATCAAAGCAAAAACCGACAATCTGCCAGCAAGTCCGGCAGCCGTCAGCGACATTCCAAGCGCGAACATCTCGGCCATCAAAGCCAAGACGGACAACCTCCCAGCATCGCCCGCTGCAACAGGAGACATCCCGAGCGCGAACATCTCCGCGATAAAAGCCAAAACGGACCTGCTCAACACCGACCGCTTGGCCCAGGTTTCGACGGTCTCGACCACCGGAGCGCAACTGGCAGCCGCCCTCAGCTAACAATGGACACGCACCAAGCCACCGCCTCGTTCACCGGCCTGCTCGCTACGGCGGGCGGGATCACGGTCTCTATGTTGCCCGAGCTGGAAGCGTGGCTGCGTGTGGCCTCGCTCGTCATCGGCTGCCTCGTCGGTCTCGCTTCCCTCTACGCCATCCTCCGCAACAAAAAGCACCCCCATGAATAAATTCCTCTCGCACCTAAAACAACCGTCCACTTTTCGCGGCCTCGCCGTGCTCGGCGGCCTCGCCGGATTGAGCTTGTCGCCGCAGCATTGGGAAAGCATCGGCAGCGCCGTGGCAGCGGTCATCGCGCTGGTAGAGATTTTCCGCAACGAGAAGAAATGAGTGCACCGGCCAAGGTCTCCGCGATGGCCCTGCTGATCGGATACATCTTTGTGACGATCAGTTTTCTGACCGGCTGCACCACCCTCGGCGTCTCGCTCGAAACCGACTACGGGCGCTTTAGCTACACCCTCCCCGAAATCCCCGCGCTCAAGGACAAATGACCACAGAGGACACAGAGAGCGCAGAGGCGGAACTTAAAACTTAATTCTTAAATCTTAAAACTCCTGATGCTCCCCCCGAGCCGTCCACAACAAGCCAAGTCGAAAACGCAAGCCCTGCTCACCAAGGCCCGCGTGGCCGATGAGGTCGCTCTGGTGGGCATTCGCGGCTACTACCGCGACAGCATGGGAGTGTCAGGCGAGAACGACCGAGGCATCTACGACGACGCCATCTTTCTCATCAGCCCAAACGCCTACGCCACCTTCAATGCGAACACCGATCCCTCGATCCGCCGCGCAGGCATCGCCGTTCTGAAACCCGGCGTGCATCGCTACCGCAAAGGCAAGCACGGCCTCTCAAAACCCGGCGGCGGCTACCCCGCCCTGCGCCCCGCCACGCCTGGCGAACAACTCCCCGTGACCCGCGACGGCACAGGCGACAGCATGGGTATCGCCATCAACATCCACAAGGGCGGCACCCGCACTACCAGCAGCGAAGGCTGCCAGACGATCCACCCCAGCCAATGGCCCGCGTTCGTTGCCCTGGTCTATTCCGAAATGGACCGCGCCGGGCAGAAGACCATCCCCTACCTGCTCGTCGAGGAGGAAGCATGAGCCGCCTGCGCAAACCCAAAACCTCCCCACCCAAAGACCGCGAAGCCGTGCTGCTCCAAGTCCGGCAGCTCCTCGCCGAGCATTTCGATGTCGGCCTCTGCATCGTCTCATGGGAAGCGGAGGGCGAGACTTTCTACATGGATTTGAAATTCGGCAACGACTACGCCGCCCGCGCCCTGTGCCGCGAAGCGGACGAAATTTTGTGGCCTTACGAAACCGAAGACGAAGACGAGGAGGACGAAGAATGAAAACATCCTGGAGCAGCATCGCCCGCGAGCAAGCGGACAAAGCCCACAAGACCGAGGTGGACAGCCTCAAAGCCAAGCTCGCGCAATACCAAGCCAGCGTCGAAAATTTAGAGAAGCAACTCGGCATCGCCCTCTCGCTCGGCAAGACGCGCATCCGCCCGCAACCGCTCTCCGTCTCGATGAGCGACAAAGCCGAGGCTGTCGCCATCGCGCTTGCCAGCGATTGGCATGTTGAGGAGACGGTCGAATCCGCCAGCGTCAACGGCCTCAACGAATACCGGCTCCCCATCGCCAAGACCCGCATCGAGAAATTTTTCAGCACCATCGCCCGCCTCACCGAGATCGAGCGCCACGGAGCCAAGATCGACGACCTCATCCTCTGGCTCGGCGGCGACCTGATGACTGGCATGATTCACGAAGAACTCGCCGAGTCGAACAGCAAGACGCCCACGCAAGTCATCCTCTGGCTGCAAGACCGCCTCGCAGACGGACTCGCCACCCTCAAGCCGCACTTCAAACGCATCCTCATCCCGACCAGCTACGGCAACCACGGACGCACCACCGTGAAGCCCCGCCACGCCACCGGAGCCGCCCACAGCTACGAATGGCTTCTGTATCGCATCCTAGAAGGCCGCTTCGCCGAGGACCAGCAAATCGAATTTCAAATCGCCGACAGCTACTTCAATTTCATGACGGTCTTCGACCGCCGCCTGCGCTTCCACCACGGCGATGGCCTCAAATTTCAAGGCGGCATCGGGGGCCTTACCATCCCTACCGAAAAAGCAATAGCTTCATGGAATAAGTCGCCGAACCGAGCCGACCTTGATCTCTTCGGCCACTGGCACCAATACCAGCAGAACCGCCACTGGCTCTGCAACGGCAGCCTCATCGGCTACAACGCCTACGCCCTCTCGATCAAAGCCTCCTTCGAGCCCCCCACGCAGACCTACTTCCTCCTCGATAAAAAGCGCGGACGAACCATGACCTCTCCCATTTACCTATGAGCTGGAAATCCCTCGCCAAGCGCACCAACAGCCTCCCCGAAGGCTGGAGCACCACCGACGAAATCGCCTCCGACCTCGACTGCGAAATCTCCGAAGTCCCCAAAATCCTTGCCGCCGCCATCCGAGACGGCCAAGTCGAGAAGCAGAACTTCCCGCACTGGCAACCCGGCAGCCGCCAACTGCTCTATCAAACCGGCTACCGACAACGCCCCGCCGGAACCAAATCCTCCCCCGCCGCCGCCAGCGTGCCTGGCATCCCCGACGATTTGTTGCCCAAGGTCCGCGAGAAAATCCTCGCCCACCCGCACAAAACCGCCTCCGGCATCCGTGACCTTTTTAGCTCCAACAACCGCCGCCGCCTCTCCACCCCGGCCATCCGCGCCCTCCTTGACAACCCCCCGCAGAATAGAAGGTAGATGCCCGATGACCAAACAATCGTAGAAGGCGATGCCGGATTTGTCGGCATGGCCTCCCGCTTGAACCCGCTGCAACTCCAGCCGGGGATGGTGCAGTATTGTGAAAACATGCGACTCGACCGAGGCGTCGCGCAGACTCGCAAAGGAGCCAAACGCCTCGGCGATGGCATTGCCGCAGGCACGCAGCCTCTGGTTTTGCCCTTCGCCCTCGACAGCAGCACCATCATCCAGACGGTCTATGACGGCGGAATCCTCGCTAGTGGCGTCTTCTCCAGCCCCAACTACAACGACGAAAACGAATACATAATCCTCTGCGGGCCGACCTCGGCATTCCTCTATCGGCAGGATGAGCCTATCGAGGAGATCTTCTACCCCGCCACCGGCACCGCTGCTGACGAAGTGCTCGCCGCCACAGACACCGCCACCTGCCTCCAGGCGTTCAACCGTTTCTACCTCCTGCGCGAAGCCGACATGTCCGTGCCTGGCTGGGATTGGAAATACACCACCGCCTCGGGGATTGCCGTCTCGGGCACCACGGCCACAGTCCACATCACCGCCCACGGCCTCACCGCTGGCATGCGCGTGCGCATCGAGGAAGGGAACGAGGCAGCCTTCCAAGGCCATGAGTTCGACATCCTCACCGCGACGGCCAACGCCTTCACCATCTCTGTGCCCGCTGGCACCGCGCCGGATGTCTCCGCCGACATCGCCATCCGCCGCGTCAAGCCGCCGCTGTGGTGGGATGGCTCAACCGCAGAATTTCAAACCGCCGCCTCGGGCGTGCCCGCCGAGGGCGTGACCTTCAAGACCCTCCGTTCCACCGGCTGGGCCAGCTACATTGGCAACCGCCTCTGGATACCCGATGGACGCGACGCGGTGGCGATTTCCGATGTTCTCGACCCCGACCTGTTCGATCCCTTTTTTCAATCCTTCCGCGCCAACCAGGGCAGCAACGACTACCTCGTCGCCATTCATCCATGGGTTGAAGGCCAAGCCCTCGTCTTCATGCGGAACTCCATTTGGCTCGCCAACCTCACCGACTCGGCAAATGCCACCGGCGACCAGTTCACGGTGGACAGCGCCGTCAGCCGCCTCACGCTCCTCACCGACGAGATCGGCTGCGTGGCCCGCCGCAGCATCGTGACCGCCGGGCAATTTGTTTTCTTCCTTTCGGACGCCGGAGTTTACCGCCTAGACACCCAGCTCGACCTCAAGTTGCGGGCAAACACCCAACCCCTCTCCGACCCCATCGCCGACCAACTCGACGAAATCAATACCGAATACGCCTACAACTCGGTCGGCAAGTGGTGGAACAACCGCTACTACCTGGCCGTCCCCATCGGCCCCGACGCCGAGTCGAACAACACCCTGTTCCTCTGGAACGCCCTCAACTCCCAATGGGAATCCCGCGACAGCTACAGCTTCGGCCTGGATGAACTCCTCATCGCCGGATACGACAGCCAGCGTCGGCTCTACTGCGCCAGCCGCACCGGAAGCCTTTTCCTGCTCGACGAGCTCGACACCGGCGACGAGGTGCCATTTGCCAACGACGAAGACCTCTACACCGACATTCCCGGCTATCTCCTGACTCGCCGCTACGGATGGGGAAGCCTCAACACCAAGCGCCTCACCCGCGCCAAAGCCTCCCTGCTCCTGCCCGCCGAATCCTCCTGCGAACTCCGCGCCGTGACCACCGACTACGACGCGGATTTCCAAGTCGCCACCCTCGCCAATACCTCGCCCGAGCAAGAGGACTACACACTCAAAGCCCCCCTCCGCACAAAGGCCACCGGCCTCGACCTCGAATACCACACGCTCACAGGCCGCCCGACCCTCCGCCAAATCAGCGCCGAAGCCACCCGCAGCGCCCTCGACCCCACCGAAACCCGCACCCTCAACTAATCATGGCAACCATCACCAAAGGCAAAACCTTCGTAAACGGCGAACTTGTCACCCCCGAGAAACTTCACCAACTCGTCGATTCGGCCACCGTCGCCAACATCACCAACGCCGACATCGCCGCCGGTGCGGCCATCGCCGACACGAAACTGGCCACCATTTCCACGGCCAACAAAGTCGCCCAATCCGCCGTAACCAATCTCACCACCGACCTAGCTGGAAAAGCGGCGTCCATACACCAGCACGCTATTGCTGACACGACGGGGTTGCAGACAGCGCTCGACGGCAAGGCGGCATCCAGCCATACGCACACGATTGCCAATGTGACCGGCTTGCAGACGGCTCTCGACGGCAAGCAAGCGTCTGGAAGCTATGCCGCATCCAGCCACACGCATTCGGCTGCGGACATTACCTCGGGAACTCTCTCCAACTCCCGCACCACGGCGACCAGCGAGGCCACTGCAAATGCTATCGTCGCAAGGGAATCATCTGGAGGAACAAAAATAAATTGGGTGCTAGCATATTCTCCAGGATTTAATTCCGGTATATACAGCGTCTATGCGCCAGGGTCAGTTTATATCGGCGGGATATTGTCAAATAACACCAACACCGGCCTCATCTACAGCACCGCCTCAGACTACCGTCTAAAAACCGACCTCGAAAAACTAACCGGCGCATTGGATCGCTTGTCGGCCTTGCCGGTCCACCGGTTCAAGTGGGTTGGCTATCCCGCCGCACCGAAAGTCGATGGCTTCCTAGCCCACGAAGCCCAAGCCGTTGTGCCCGAATCCGTCACCGGCACCAAGGATGAAGTAGATGCCGAAGGCAAGCCAATCTACCAAGGCATCGACCAATCGAAACTCGTCCCGCTCCTCGTCGCCGCCGTCCAAGAACTCGCCGCCCGCGTCGCCGCCCTCGAAGCCAAATGACCAAGCCGCCCACCATGCTCCGTCCTGAGCCCTACCACGCGACCAAGCTCGCCGTGCGTCGCTCCCCCCTGCACCGGTGGGGCGTCTTCGCCACCGCCCCCATCGCCAAGCACGAAGTGCTCGAGGAGGCTCCCTACGCCTGCGTGCCGAAGAAGCAACTCGCCAAAGCCCCTGCCTGCGAGACCTACAGCTACTACCTCGACGACTCCACCAGCATCCTCGGCTTCGGCCTCGCTCCCCTCTACAACCACCACGACACCCCCAATGCCTGCCATGAGATCGACCAGGTGAACGAACTCATGCGGCACTACGCCCTGCGCGACATCGCCGCAGGCGAAGAGATCACCCTCAATTACGGCGCAGAAAACGCCAAACACTTTTTAGAAAAGGAATAAAATACTATGGCAATGAACATGAGTGCCCCCGCCATGAGCGCCCCCGCCATGAGCCAAGCCATGAGCGAAGCGCCAGCTATGAGCCAAGCCATGAGTGCCCCCGCCATGAGCCAAGCCATGAGCGAAGCGCCAGCTATGAGCCAAGCCGCTGGAATGAGCCAAGCTATGAGCGCACCCGCTATGAGTGCAGCGGCGATGAGCGCGGCTATGTCTGCCGGAATGGGAATGGGCGGCATGTCTGACCCATTAAATACAGGAGGATCAATCAACCCAAATTCACCGCCGGGCCGTCGTAATTTTCGGTCTGAATTAAATGCCGTCAGAACAGCAGGCCAACTAATCGCCCAAGATCAAGCGAACACCATTGTCAATACCGCAGGCCGCCTCAGCGACCAAGCCCTCGAAAGCACTGGCGACATCGCGCAACGCCTCGAAGACAGCACCTACACCGCCGCCGCCAATCAAGATATTCTCGACGCCGAAACCAGTGCCGCCCAACTCGGCCAGAGCTACAACCAAGTCAACCAAGTCGCCGAGCGCACCGCCGCCTTTGCCGACCCTGTAAAAGACCGGTTGAACCAAATGGCAATGGGGCAGCTCTATCGCCCCGACCAGATTTCTTCACAAAATGTCGCCGCCGATCAGGTCAGCGGTGCCCGCGTCGCCAATGTAGGCCAGATGGACTACGCCCGCCTCGGCCAAGTCGCCAATGTGCAAGGCCCCGCAGGCTACGCAGCCGATCAAATCCAAGCACAGCGCATCGACGCCGCGCAAGCCGGACCCGTCGATAGTGTATCCTCTAACAACATCCGCGCCAGCGCCGCAGAGCGCGGCCTCATGCGAGAAGCGCGTGGCGGTGGACTCCTTGGCCAACTGGAAGGCCAAGCCAGCAACGACCTCGCCCTCGGCCGCTCCCTTTCCGCCGAGCAATCCCGCGACGCCACCCAATCCGCCCGAGCGGCCGCGTCAGCCCGTGGCCTCGGCCTCGGTCAGTCTGCCATGGCCGCAGAGCTTTTAAATCGTGACCGCTTCGCTACCCAGCGCGAAGCCGAACGCCGAGGATTTGCCAGCAATGTCGCCCAGCAAGGCGTCGGCATACGCCAAGCCGCCAACCAAGCCTACATGGGCAGGCAGGACGCCAACGCAGGCCGCACACTTCAAGCCGATCTCGCCAACCAATCCGCCGGACTTAATCTGGGCCAAACAAACGCCCAGCTCTTACAGCAAAGCCGCCTCGCCAACCAATCTGCCGGTCTTCAGGCACAGCAAGCCAACCAAGCCGCCACTGCCCGAGCCCTTGAATTTGCGCAGCAGGGCGGGCTTCAAGCCTCCTTGGCAAACCAACAAGCAGGGCTCTCCCAAGCCGCCGAGCAGGCCCGCCTGCAACAAGCCGCCATTGGCGCGTCCTACGACGCCGCGCAGCAACGCGCCATAACCGATGCAGGTTACGCCCAACAGGCCGCTCTCGCCAACCAAGACGCCAATCTCCGCGCCGCCCAATACAACTCCGGCCAAAACCTCGCCGCCCAGCAGGCGAACCAATCGGCAAACTACAACGCGAATTACGCTAACCAAAATTTCCTGCAAAGCGTCGCCAGCCAGAACTTCAACCAATTTTCGGGCCAGCAAAGCATGCTCGGCAGTCTCTACGGCCAGCAGGCAGGCATCGCGCAAAACCAATACGCCAACAACCTCGGCCTCGCCCAAGCCAATGTCGCCCTCGACCCCTACCAACGCGCCCTCGGCAGCAACATCCCCATAGCCAGCCAAGGCAACGCCGCCAACATGATCGGCACAGCCTACGGCCAGACCATGAACTACGGCTCCGACCTCTTCAACACCAACACGAACATGCAGGCGAGTATGTATAACAGCTTCCAAAACAACCAAGCCGCTCTGCGTGGAGCGCAACTCCAAGCCGGTGCTACCGCAGGCGCTTCCCAAAACTCCATGATGGGCTCCGGCATAGCCGCTGGTGGCATGGTCCTCGGCATGACCGCTCTTGCTATTTAATGAACCAACACCTGCAAAACCTCGTCGATGAAACCCTGACCCGTGCCGAGTATTGGCTGCGGGAATTTCGCAACCCCGTCGTCCTCTGGAGCGGAGGCAAGGACAGCACCGCTATGCTGCACCTCCTCATCTTCAAGCTCGGCGTGCGGCTCCCCTGCGTCCAATGGCGCGAGCCCCGCTTCCGCCATCGCTACGCCCACAGCGACCTGCTTGCCCGCGAGTGGGACCTTACCCTCTTCGACTACGCTCCCGGCCGCATCGCCATCCAGGATGGCTTCGACATCGAGACCGGCCAGCCGCGTTTCGATTTCCTCAAGTATTACCAATGGGGCCACCACAGCGCCCTCGTCCTCAGCCTCGGCACCGAGCACCCCAAGGAAGGCGAGCCCTACCTGTGCGGCCTCACCGATGTCCTCCAGCGCCCCACCGGCTCATTCAACTGGCCGTGGGACGCCGCATTCCACGGACAGAAAAGTGCCGATGTCGATCTCATCAAAGGCGGCGTCCCGCTTGCCCAAGATGTGCGCCGTGTGGATGACAGCCCGACCCAGCTTTTCCTCATGCGGCATTGGACCGACGACGACATTTTCGACTACCTCGAAGCCGAAGGCGTCCCCATGGACCCCACCCGCTACGACCGCGCCTCCGGCAAGTGGGGACACAAGCAGGACAAATCCCACAACGCCGACTACTACCCCATTTGCTGGAACTGCGTGAACCGCCACCTCACTGCCCCCGTGTGGTGCCCCAAGCTCCGCAGCGAGGTAAACAGCATCGCCCACCTCGCCCCCTACGAAGACAACTCCATCCCAGAGCAAGGCTTCAAACCTACATGGAATCCCAATACGACTGTCAACGGTGTGGCGCATGTTGCTCGCACCGTTGGAGCTGGCCCGTGCTCCGGCGCGACCGCTCCGACGCCACCGGCATCCCTGCCGAATACCTCCGCACCGACTACCCCCTGCTCAAGACCGACCCCTGCGGACGCTGCATCGCCCTCCGTGGCGAGGTGGGCCGAGGAGTCGCCTGCGCAATATATCATGCTCGCCCATCCGCCTGCCGGTCCTTCCAGCCTGGCAGCCCACTCTGCATAGAAGCCCGCCAATCCAAAAACCTCCCCACCTAATCCCATGCCATACGCCCCCACCGTCAACGACAACTCCGGCCAAATCCTCGCCGGATATCAAACCAACGCATCCCAAATCACCGCCGCTGGCAACGAAGCCCTAGCTAAAGGCATCACCGATGGCGTGACGAGCATAGCTGGGGGAGTTATCGGAGGCTTCACCAAGGCCGCCGAAAACCGCATTGCCTCGGACGGCGTCAACGCCAAGTTCGATATGCTGAAGGACTACACAAAAACCGACGGTTCACCCTTATTTACCAAAGAAACCATCGATAAATTCGACACCATGCCGCTTGGCAAACGGCAAGGCATGGTCTCAACGGCTGAATCTGTCATGGATCACGACCTCAAGCGCTGGATGTATCAGACCCAATACAACGCCCAAGCCAACCGCGTGAACGCCAACATGCTCGCCCAGCAACCGGCTCCGAATCAAGTCCCCATGAGCACCAACACCGTCCCCGCCGCGCAGACCCAGGCCAACCCCGCGCCAGCACCAGCTCAAGATTGGCGTTCCTTGGTCAAGCCTCGGCAATAACAATTATGACACCGCAACCCGATCCCACCGCAGAGGACATGGCAGACTTCGTAACGCCCGTTGCAGAGATGCCACCCCCACCGCCACAGCGCCAATCCAAAGGGCTCTCCTTTGATTTCAACGGCCTCATCGGTCGCTTGCAGACCGAGGGCTTCGATTCTCTGTCCCTCCCACAGAAAGAACTGCTCTGGCACCTCAAAGACAACCCAGACCTCCAAATGAGCCCCGAGCAGATGGCCATGTTCGTAACCGAGACCGACAAAAGACTCCGCGAGCAGGCTTCGCCAAAAGCGCAAGCCGAAATCGCCAAGGCCAGCGTTGACCTTGAAAAATCCAAACTGGATGTCCAACAAGCGCAGGCAAAAATAGCAGAACGCAATTCGGTGCAAGCAGAGTTTAAGATACGAAAACAGAATACGCTCAAGACCATTAACGAAATACTTAATGATTCTGGATATAAAAGTTTGGTAGGCCCGATTGATGGCACGGCGGGCAGAGTATACGATGCCGCTTTTGATGAAACATTGCAGGCCAAACGAGCGAAGCTGGATCGGTTGGTCAATTTCGATGTGTTGGAAATGACAAAGTATTTGCGTCCAGTGTCGCAGGACGAGTTGAAGTATTTGCGGACTTTGGTGCCATCGCAGACGAAGCATTGGGAGGTTTACAAACAATATCTTACAGAGCAGCGCGATATACTTGAGGCAACCAATAAGGCGCGTGTCAATCCAGCAACAAATGAAACGCTTTTAGACGGCGAGGATGCCTCATCTCCCGGCCAAGCCGCCCCCGCACAACCCCAGCAACCCGCCACCCGCGTCATCCGCGGCCAAACTTTCGTCCAACAACCTAATGGCAACTGGATCCCCCAATAGAGAATTCACCTCCGACGAACTTGATGCTCTGGCAGCCGCCGAGCTGCCGGTGCAGGACGCCCCCATCCCCCCGAACGCCTCTACGGCTATCGCCGCAAGCGGAGCGCCTGAACAGACAGGCTCACCCGAACTGATCACCGGGGAGGGGGCTCTTTCTGCCCGTGGACCAGCCATGGGCCCCGTCGCCCAGCTCGAGGCCCGCGAATACTCCACCGAGGAACTCGACCTACTTGATCAGGCTAACAAGCCGCAGGAATTCACCACCGACGAGCTCGACCTTGAAGCCGTCGCCGCCCTTGAAGACCCAAACTATGTCCCGACACGCGACGAGTATTTCGAGCAAAAGGCCACCAAGGAGCGCCTCAAGGCCCAAGGCAAAATCCCTGGCAATGGCGAACTCGCAGCCAAGGCCGTCGGCGGGTTGTTCGTCACCGCAGCGGATGCTTGGTTTACGCTAGCAGTAGACCCAGAGGGAAGCGTGACACGCATCCCAGAGACATGGGACCGAATTAAAACACGCACCATCAAAGAGCCAAAAACAGAGTCCTTGGCAAGGTCTGCCGCCACACTCCAGACCGGTATCGGCCGCGCCTCCATCGAGGCCATGAAGCTCGGTGGTTGGCTGAATCATCTTGTCCAAGGCGACCCAACTTATCGCAACGACGCCACAGGGGAGTTTCTTTTTGCGGACGCCCGCAACCCCGAAAGCCTTGCCGAGATTCAAGCCCGCTTTCCAGGCCAACCCATCCGAGTCACCAATCCAGAAGACCTCAAGGATTACGAATTCCAGCGGCACCTTGAAAAAAAGGGCATCGATGCCGAGTATCAAGCCCTCGGGCAAAAGACCGCTCCCACCGAGCTGCTCGCCCGCGTGCTCACCGGCCGCAACCAGCAAGAAGCGCCCATCGAGTCACAAGCGCAGGTTGTCGAGTTTGGCGCAGACCCTACTGGCGCCCTGTTACCCTTCAGCGCCGGCGCAAAAGCCATTGGCCTCTCCCGAGGCATGAAGATTGTTAGTTCCAAGACCGCCAGCGGCATCGAAAAACTCGCAGGCGGCCTTGTCAAAGGCAACGACATCCTCGCCGAGCGTTTCGCCAGAGTCGTCACCGAAAAGACCGGCGTGAGCCCGCAAAACATCTCCGCCGCGGCAAACGCCATGACCTTTGGCCGCAATGTCGGCATCGGCGGCGGTATCGCCATGGGTGCCACAGCCCTCGGAGCCCCGCCAGAAGTCAGCGCCACCATTGCCGGGTTCTACCCCGCCTACAAAGCAGGGCTCGGCGTGCTCCGCAAAATCGAGACCGGAGCAGGCACCGCTAAAATCATCCTCCGCGAATCCGCCGACGCCACCAATGGCCTCGACCAAGCCGCCCGAGCCGCCGTGTTGGCCAATCCCGCCGTGCCATCCATTTTCAAAGAAGTCCTCGAGCGTCCAAGCCAGTTTGTGAGCATCGAGTCCACACCAGCCCGCCTCGCCGCAAATCAAGCCCTCTCGCCGCAGATGCGGGCTTTCATGGGCAAGCTCTCAAATCCCGCCATCGTCCAAGCCGTCCGCGGATCCAGCGCCCTAGCCACAGGTGCCGCAAAAGGTGCCGCAGCCAATGTTCCCTTCGCCCTCCTCGCCGCCAATGCCGGTCAGGACGAAGACGCCGCCGCTATGCTCGCCATGGGCGGCACCTTCGGCGCCCTCGGCGGAGGAGTGGACCGCTTCACCGGCCTCCAGCAACGCCGCCAGCAAGCCGCTCTCAGCGATGTGTCCCGCATGCTCGTCGATGTCGAACTCAACGGTGGAGATGTCGGAAAAATGATGTCCACGCAGACGCCCGACAACCTCGTCAGGCTCGCCGCCATGCAGGGCACCTTCCGCAACGGCCTCGACTTCGTTCCCCTCAGCGCCGAGGACTACGACGCCAATGTCGCCGCCCAAGGCGGAGCCGGAACCGCCGGCATGTTTGTGCAGGCCCCCATCGGCGAACGCGCCAAGGTATTCATCAACCTCGACGCCCGCCGTGGAGGAGTCGAGCCCCACGAATTCGGCCACGCCCTCCTCGCCAGCGGAGCCCTCGACGGCCAGCAAAAATACGCCGCCCGAGCCTGGGTGGATAAAACCTACGGCCCCGAAGGCGTCCAAGCCCGCGCCGCCGAATACGCCAGCAACATCATCCGAGGCAAAAACGCCAGCGCCTTCCCCGACGGCAACTTCGAGATCAGCCCCGGCACACTCGCCGCCGAGATGGACAACCTCAGCCAAGGCGGACTCGCCCGAGGCGACATGGACGGCCTCGATTGGGCCCGCGACGAGATATTCGCCGAGACCTTCGCCAAGGCCAGCAACACCATGGATTTCGCCGCCATCCGCCGAGGAGCCCCCGCCGGAGGCAACATGCTCACCTTCGCCGAGAGCGTCCTCGGTGCCCAAGCCCGCGCCCTCAGCGCCAGCGGTGTGCGCATCGACCCGCAGACTGGCGAAGCCCTCGACACCCCCGGCAGCCTCTTCAAAGAGAACCCCATCCTCGCCACCGACAAAGCCCTTCTCAACCAGCTCGGCACCTATATCAACAACTACCGGCAGTGGGCCAACGACCCCACCCACGAAAAGCCCCGCCCAAACCGCATCGCCCCCAGCGGCCGCGCCAGCGACCTCGCCAACAACCCCCAGGTCACATTCTACGACCGAGGTGACGGCGTGAAAGCCACCACCTTCGCCACGCAAGACCCCGCCACCGGCCAAGCCATCCTCCGCGACCAACGCGACCTCAACCAAGAACACGCCAAGGTCAAAGAGCAGATCCGAAACATCGTCGGTTCCAAACTCATTCCAGACTCCAACCCCGTCCTCGGCCCCAAAAAGACCGCAGATGGCCGCGTCACCGTGCGAGGCCGAGTCCTCCCGCCCAGCTTTGATTTCCTCAACGGCTTCATGCCCCACATCCGCGCCTTCGCCCGCCAGTTCGAGGCCCTCGGAGCCGCTGGCGAGAGCATGCAGGTCCGCTACCACGCCATCGGCAGCGGAGACACCGGCGCCTTCCGGGTCAACCGCCTCGGCAACCTCGAAGCCATCACCCGCGAAGTCATCCCCTGGGGATGGGAACTCACCAAAGCAGGCAACCTCAACGCCACCGTGCTTGACCTCTCGCAATTCCGCAACCGCGCCATGCGAGGCATCGCCGAGCGCAACCCCGCCCTCGCCCCCTTCGACTACGACATGGGCAAGATCGAAGCCGACCTCAAGACCTACATGGAGAACCACCGGC
>Ga0315903_10004598_pt1 | contig 18380 bp, 17 predicted proteins | sample LakEriMetagenome_7_FD_203524 | JGI IMG/M metagenome (GOLD analysis project Ga0315903, IMG submission 203524) | Freshwater fungal communities from buoy surface, Lake Erie, Ohio, United States - Buoy 2 MA119 | ecosystem: Environmental > Aquatic > Freshwater > Lake | place: USA: Lake Erie, Ohio...
ATTTTTAGTCACCTCCAATGGTACTGTTCCTGTTTATACGAACCCAGCATCAATTACTGTTGGTTCAGCAAATACAGCAACACACGTTGCGGGTGGTGTGGCAAACCAAATTGTGTACCAAGCTGGTGCTGGTGATACTGAATTTGCCGTTGCGCCAACAGTTGCAGGATCTGTTCTGGGATGGTCTGGTACAACGTTTACTTGGGTCACTGCTCCTGCTTCAGTATCTGCAACAAACCTTGCGGGTGGTACGGCGGGTGTAGTCCCATTCCAAAACGGTGTTGGAACTACAGCATTTACAGCCGTAGGAACTGCTGGATATTTGCTGACTTCAGCGAATACGGGTACGCCTACATGGACTAATCCAGCATCGTTGTCTGTTTCTGTCGCGACGACGGCGGGTACATCAACCAATCTTGCTGGCGGTTCTGCATCACAAATTCCGTATCAAACAGGATCTGGAGCAACCGCTTTTATCCCCAACGGTTTAGCAGGGCAGATTTTGCAATCTAATGGCACTGCTACGCCTTCTTGGATTGATACATCTACGCTTTCCACGTCAAATGGCAAGCTTTATTTCTTTGGACAATTTTAAGGAACGATAATGGCAACAGGAGTTCTTGGTCAAGCGGCACCCGCGGCGGCTTCTTACACAACGATTTACACAGTACCCGTTGGTAAGACTACGACATTCAACATCAGTGTGGCAAACGCCACGACAGGAACAATCACGACTCGTATCGCAATTGCGGCAACATCCTCGCCTGTTTCCAGTGAGTTCATTGAATACGACACAGTGATTGTGGGTAACGGTGTTCTTGAGCGTGGTGGCATTGTTGCTAACGCGGGTGAAAACGTCGTTGTGTATAGCGCAATGGCTGGTTTAAATTATAGTGTTTACGGTTTCGAGGAGTAATAAATGGCACGTTCTATAACATCTAGCGACGCAAACGGCGCAACGTTTGAAACCGTAGGTAGCACGGGCGGATTCAGTGCTGGTGATTTGGTTTATTACGGATCAACTGGTTACAACAAGATCACGGCGGCGGCGCCCTCGACAATAACAAGCTCTCCAACTAAAGCTTATCCATCACTACCAGTGACTGGCGACGCAACTGCGTATTTCCAACCAACCAATTTTACTGGTCTTGGGTTCTCTCGCGCTGTTGCCTTGTTGTCCAACGGTAACGCAGTGGCAGTTTATGCTAACCCTGTAGACGGTTATCCTAACTTTGTAATTTACAACCCCTCAACCCGTGCAATTGTGGTTGGCCCAACGATCATCTCAACGACGTATACTATGGGCGCAAATTCAACCGCTGGCGTTAACATTGGGGTTTCAGCGTTTAGTGGCGGTAACTTTTTAGTTTATTGGGGTAGCAACGCGGGTGGTGTATCCGACCGTACTAACTACGCAACATTTACCAACGCAGGCGCGGCGGTTGTTGCGGTAACTCAAGACATTTCTCTTGCGGTTTCTAACCCACAAAACGGGCGCATGCTCGGTGTAACACTTCCTAATGGTGGTTTTGTGTTGGCGTTTGGTCAAGGCAACAACATAAATTTCAGAGCCTACGACTCCGCTGGTGTTGGTCAGTTTCCTTGGATTACACTAACTAATTTCTGCACGTCTGCGGCAACGTTTACTACACCGTTGTGGGGCATGACAGCCCGTAGTGACAACACTTATTTGATAACAGGATGTAACACTACAGCAACGGGGTACAACTACGGCATTTTCACCTACGCAGGTGCAACAGTGGTAAACACAACCATTGGGTCAATAGTATCGGCAGGAGCAATAGACTGCGCGACACTTAGCGACGGAACTACTTTTGTAATTGCCTATTGTGGCGAGACTTCGCCAAGTATCCAAGGGTGGACATTTAGATTTTTGCCAACAGGCAATGTACTAGGTTCTGCAAACATCGTACAGGGTAATTTCCCATCAAGTGCAGGTCTTTCTGACTCAAATCGCTTGCGTGTTTGGGCATTAGACTCAGGTAGATTTTTATTAACTGGAGCGACGGACACCGTTTCATCAGGTTGCTACGCTTTATTTAATTCGTCAGGAACGCCACTACTCGGAACTTCTGGAACTATAGGGACAGCCTCTTTAGTTAGAGGTTTTGGTGGTTATTTTCACAATAGCGCAGTCATGTTAGGCGTGATTGTTTATGGCGGTGTTGCTGAGGTATACGGAGTAAGTTCTTTAGCAGTCAACAACTCACAAACTGTTTTTTGTCGTATTAACTTGACATCATACAATTTGGTGTCGTCAACGACGGTTAATGGCGCAGTTACTGTTGCAGGTTCGGTAGTCCCTGCCACCACGTACACCACGTCTAACTCAACGCCGTCAAAAGCGTCGTACAACCTATCTAACGGCGTGTACCCATACGCGCCCAAGTCTGGAAATTCTGTAACAGCCGCTGGTGTGTACCCAACACCAGTACAAATACTAGACAGTGTTGCGTCTTTTGACATGTGTACGCTTAGTAACGGTAACGTTTGTCTTATTACAAACAGTTCAACGACATCATATACACAAGCTTACATCTATAACCCAGTTACTTTGGCGTTAATTAGCTCTAGTGTTTTAAGCGCCGCTGGTAATTCATCACAAAACGGCAATACAGGTATAACCGTAACAAATGTAAGAGTTACGCCGTTAAGTGGTGGTAGCTTCTGTGTGGCTATTGGAACAAGCAGTACAAACCTTCGTTTAACCGCTTACACATCGGCGTTTGTCCAACAAGGTAGCAGTGTTGATATTTCAACAGTTTCGCAAAATTTTATTTCTGGTGGTAATAACTTTGCAATCTGCACTATTTCAGGGGACAGGGTTGTTGTTGTGTACAGCACAACCGCGTTACTAAGTTTTTATGCTGTTTACAGTAACACCCTTACAACAGTGGTTTCTGCAACAAGTACTGGGGTAACTGATGCTAGTAATGTTAGATCGCTTGCGGTTGCCCCAATTCCAAAAGGGTTCATGTTTGCTTGCGGTAGAAATTCTGTAAACGACACTCGTTTTGCTAACTTTATTGAATACTCAACTAATACTTTTACACAACCAACATACGCTGTTGGAAGCGCGGGTAGCTTCAATAATATTTACACGTTCTTAGCGACCAATGGAAATGGTTCATGCTATCTTATGAATTACACCTCGAACGTATCTACTGTTCGAATTCCTTTAGCTACTTCTGCCACTGCGCTCACAACTGTAAATTCAAGCGTACTAACGCTTGCGTCTAGTGCGGTGGGTGTAACCGCTACTGGGAATGTAGTTGCGATTGGTCAAAACAACACCTTTCCATATAATACAAACGTAGGCCCGTGTGCAACTGGATTGACACAAGTGACACTTACTGGGTGGACGGGGCCAGCAACAAGGGCTGAATGTCAACAACTTAGAGTAATTCCTCTCTATGGCAATCTTGTTTTAGTTGGCTACCTAGTTGATAACAACGACGGTATGTGTTTTGGTACGTTACAAGTTAACGGCGCACCAGACTCTGCGGTGTTCTCAACAGCAGACGTGTCTAACGGTGTTCCAATTTACCCAACAGTAACAACAAGCACAACCCCCGCGATTGCCAACACGACATTTGCTGGTGTTGCGGTTACGGACTGCGTGGCGGGTGGTACTGGTGTTATTCAGACAACGGGTACAACCAACCTGAACAGCAACTACCCAACAACGACTGCACAGACGTTTGACTACACAGGGCAAGCGGCTCCCGGTATCAAAGGCACGATCAGTGGTCGTAGCATTTCAATGAGGAAGAGCTAAATGGCAGACACTATTGCTACAGTCTTCAACCCTCTAACGGGGGTGTTTGGCTCTGGGAATGTGAGGTTCTTCGCAGGCAACTCAACCACCCAAACCTACACATGGACAGTCCCTGCAGGTGTTGACGCAGTCAGGGTGCGTGTCTGGGGTGGCGGTGGATACAACGGTGGTTCTGGTGGTGGGTTTGCTTTGAAGTCCATCTACGGCATTTCAGGAACAACCTCAATCACCATCACGGTAGGAATTGGCGGAAATAACTCAGTCACAACAGGAGGTACATCATCCTTCGGTTCGTTTGTGTCCGCAACAGGTGGCGCTACAGGGGGTGGCGCGGCTGGCGTTGGCTCTGGTGGCGACGTCAACTACACAGGTGGGCTTGGCGCAAGTGCTAGTGGTGGCGGAGGAGTGGCAGGGTTGTTTGGCAACGGCGGACGAGCAGGCACTGGAAGTAACTCTGGCCAAAACGGAAATTCTGGTGGTGGGTGCGGAACAACCGCTAATAATCTAAGTGGTGGACATGGAATTATGGGCGCTGGTGGAATTGCCATACGGACTACCTCTTTTTTTAATGTTGCGCCAACCACGGGTTTGGAAACAGATTTTTCAATTGATTTTATAGGCACTGGTGGTGGTGGCGCTTTAAATCAATCTGGTGTTAACGGTGGTGGGGGCGGTTATTCTGGTACCGCAAACGTAATATGCCACGGCGGTTACCCCGGAGGTGGTATGGGAGCGTTTACCACTTCAACCCTTGGTCGTGGTGGCGCGGGTCTTGTGATTGTGGAGTGGTGATATGGCAATAACAACAGTTAATCAAATCTACAATCCGATTTCTGGAGTCTTTGGCTCTGGAAACATAATGGTTTATGCAGGTTCAACCGCGGCGTCAGGTTCCCAAACAGTCACAACATTTACATGGACAGTTCCAGCGGGTGTAGACGCTGTTCGCGTTCGTTTATGGGGTGGTGGTGGTTACGACGGTGGGGCGGGAGGTGGTTTTGCCATTAAATCTATCTATGGACTTTCTGGCACAACGTCTGTGTTAGTTTCAATTGGTTTTGGTGGTAACGCCTCAACCACAACAGGCGGAACTTCATCCTTCGGTTCTTTTGTATCTGCTACAGGCGGTGCTACAACAAGTGGCGCGGTAGGAACTGGTGTTGGTGGAGACATCAATACGTCTGGGGGTTCAGGAGGCACGGGGGGTTCAGGGGGTGGTGGTGTGGGGTCTATTTTTGGTGACGGCGCGTCATACGGAACCTCCACCGTAAATTCAAGCTTACCAACTTTTGGTGGCGCGGGCGCGGGTCAAGGTAATTACGGCACGTTATCTTCTGGTTCGGGGTTTATTGGTGGGGGCGCGGCTATGCAAACAAATTCCACAGCACCCCTTATCCAAACGCCGTTATCAAACCCAAATTCAGGTTTAGAAAAGTTTTCAATCGATTTTATAGGCACTGGTGGTGGAGGTTACGTTAGTGTCAATGGAAGAAATGGCGGTGGTGGTGGTTATAGCGCTGGTGTCTCAGGAGGGATCCCCGGTGGTGGAGGGGGTGAAAACCTTGGTCTAGGCGCACCCGGTTTAGTAATTGTGGAGTGGTAAAAATGAAATACGCAAGAATTATCAACGGTCAAGTTTTGGAACTAATCACACCCCCAGAGGGTTACAACATCACGGACTGCTATCACGCAGACATCGTGAAAACATGTCAGCAAATTCCCGTAGACCAAGACGTTCAGATTGGTTGGACATTTGCTGACGGCGTGTTTACAGCGCCAGTAGAGACACCGACTGAGCCTACGGCGTAATGGACTCGGTAGACACTAAATTGGCTGTCCACGAAGCCATCTGCTCAGAGCGATACAACAGTATTGATCGCTCTTTGCGTGATGGGGACAAGCGCATGACGAAGATTGAATACCTCTTATATGGGGTGATCGTCTGCGTGTTGTTTGGCCCCGGTGTTGCTGGCGAGTTAGTCAAAAAGATTTTGGGTCTATAGCCATGCGAGACTGGGTCGAGGCGTTCATCGTTGCGGCCTTTTTGGTTATTTTTATAATCTGGGGAACGTTCACCCTTGTGTGGATTTGGGGATGAAATGGTTGACATTACCAAAGCAATTGGAGCCGTTGCCGCTACCGTTGCCGCTTTAGGCGGTAGTTACACGCTTGCCGATAAGTTTGGTTGGTTTGACCGCGCAATCATTGAATGGTCGCCTGAGAACTTTAAGATTGTGGCAGAAGCTGGCAAACCAATAAATGTCACGGTTGCAAGAATAAAGAAGCGGGACGATTGTTCTGTTGAGAGTTTTACGCCAAGCATCCGTGATGCGGCTGGTATGGTGCATGAGGCAACCACTACCGCAAGTAAGTTCAGTGGCCCAGCTGGGTCAGAGATTGATACGTTCACCTACGAACTTACGATGGTAGGCAAGGAAAAGGTTACCAGTGGTAAGGCAACTTTGTTGGCAACGATTAAGTACAAGTGTCCTGAAGGGGAGCGCGTTGTGCAGTACCCTCGCCATGCAAATTTAAGTTTTGAATTGAAATGATTGATCCGATCACGGCGCTAGAAGGGTTGCAAACTGCAATCAGTGTCGTTAAAAAAGCTAGTAAAGTCGCTAGTGATCTGGCAGGTCTAACTCCATCAATTGCCAAGCTTTTTGATGCCAAGTCAACCGCTACGAAGGCCATGCTTCACGCCAAGCGTACAGGCGGTAAGTCTAACCTTGGTGCGGCGTTACAAATTGAGATGGCTTTGGATGAAGCCAAGCGGTTTGAAGAGCAGTTAAAAATGTTGTTCATGCAAGCTGGGCGCATAGACGTATGGAATGCAACCAAAGCCCGTCAAGCTGAAATGGACAGGGATGATGCCAAAGAGATGGCGGCTTTACACGCTGAAGAGAAAAAGCGCAAAGAAGCCGAAGCCGAACAGATGGAGTGGGCAATTGCCATTGTGATTATTGTGATGTTTGTTGGTGCAGTGGGTTGGGGGCTTACACAAATTAACGAACTATGCGCTACAGCAAGGTGTGGTAGGTGAATGAGTACCAAAAACAAGCAGACAAATTCTTTAAGATATTCGCTAAACTTTATGTGGCGTATTTGGTGGTTGGTCTGCTTCCTCACTTACCCGACGAGTTGGCGGGAAAAATTGTCGATAAACTACTTGGAATGATAGGACTGTAATGCTTTCACTATTCTCAACCCTTGGCGGCTTGCTGATTTCAGGCTTGCCTAAACTACTAGACTTCTTTCAGAACAAGGCAGATCAAAAGCATGAGTTAGCCCTTGCCCGTGTCCAGATGGAGTTACAGCTTCAGATGATGGCGCAGGGTTTTGCCGCCCAAGAGCGCATGGAAGAGATTCGCACCGACCAGATTGCAATGGAAACAGACGCGCAGATGACTGTAGCGGCGTATGACCACGACAAGAAGATCATGGAAGAAGCCAGCCGCTGGGTGGTGAACTTTGTAGGCACGGTTCGCCCGATGGTGACTTACATCTTTGTGCTAGAACTGTGCGCTATTAACGCTTGGATTGCCTACTACGTTTACAGTAACCCACGGCTCGTAATGAGCATGGAAGACCTGATCCGCCTGTCCGACATCATCTTTTCCACCGATGAGATGGCAATGCTTGGAGGCATTATTGGGTTCTGGTTCGGGTCACGTAGCTGGAGCAAGAAATGAAACTGGGTGAAGCTGGCGCTAAGTTAATGCACCAGTGGGAGGGGTATCGCACTAAACCGTACCTCTGCCCAGCCCACATTTGGACGATAGGTTACGGGCATGTCCTTTACCAAGAGCAAATCCGCCTGCCTGTAGTCAGGGTAGAGGGCAAAGACACCCCCATGATTCGCAAAGAGATGCCATTAAGACAGGAGGACAACCGTGTCTGGACTAAAGAAGAGATCGAGAAACTATTCGAAGATGACGTCAGACCTACTGAACGTGGTGTTCTTAGACTTGCTCCCGCTTTATCTGGTCGTCAAGGCGCTTTCGATACGTGCGTCAGCTTTTCCTTCAATGCTGGACTGGGTGCCTTTCAGCGCTCTTCTATTCGGATGAAGATCAACCGTGGGGACTGGGAGGGAGCGGCTGAGGCGCTCATGTTGTACGTCATGGCTGGCGGTAAAGTGTTAGCAGGATTAAAACGACGTAGGGAAGCTGAGAAAGCGTTGTTTTTATCTTAAAGGCAGACTAAAATGAATAAACCAATTCAGAGAAGATAAAATGGCAACAACTCCATCATGGGTGATGACATACAACTCACTGACGAGTACGGTGCTCCAGTATCTGGAACGCTCTGATGCGGCAGTTGTCAACGCTATCCCCACATTCATCACAATGTGCGAGTTCGAGATCGCCCAGAACATCAAAACTTTGGGTCAAATGGAAGTCGTTGACTCAAACATGAACATTGGTAATCCAGTGATTCCAAAGCCTGCTAGATGGCGCAAAACCACATCTATGACGTTGTCTGTGAGTGGTCAAAAGCAACCCATGTTGGTTCGTAAGTTGGAGTACTTAAACGCTTACGCTCAGGACGTCACAGCAACTGGGATACCTCTGTACTATGCTGACTACGACTACGATCATTGGTTGGTAGCGCCAACACCTAACCAAGCATATGCTTTTGAGGCGTTGTGCTACACACGTTTAGAACCTCTTTCATCGACAAACCAGACTAACTGGTTGACTCAAAATGCTCCGAATGCCATGTTGTTTGGCACGTTGAAGCAGACCGCGCCGTTCCTTAAAAACGATGCACGTTTGGCATTGTGGAAACAAATGTTTGATGAAGCTCTTGCCTCCCTTAAAACTGAAGATACTCTGCGTATTGCAGACCGTTCAGCCGTTGCCGTGGATAACTGATCATGACTACATATGTAAACCCATTCACAGGACAGACGATTTCACCGTCTTCTGTTAGTTACGAATCTCTGTCACTGACAGCGAACACCGAGTTGCAATGGCCTATCAACGGCAACGACAACACCCCTGCTAGTAGCATCATTGACGTCACTGCAACGTCTTCTGGCACTGGTACGGGATGGTTGCTGAAGCTTCCACCCGCTACACAAGTCTCGACTGGTCAATCTCTGATTATCCGAAACGTCGGAGCGCAATTATTCACTGTGACGGACAATGGTGGAAACACAATTGTTGCAATTAACTCTGGTATTGCTGACTTCATATTTTTAACTGACAACACAACAGTTAACGGTATTTGGGCTTCTGTTGTCTTTGGCGCTGGTACATCAAGCGCAAATGCAGGTGCATTAGCAGGATATGGTTTGACGGCGATTGGCTTGACTTTGAATCAAGCCTACAACGTTACCGATTACTATTCGACTGCCACTTTGGGTGCGGTAAATCGCGCTCAATTCAATGTGTGGGCAGGTGGTGTTGGATCATTTAATTTACCTTCATCAACTTCGTTAGGAAACAACTGGTTCACCATTATTCGTAACGGTGGCACTGGTGTACTAACATTGACACCAACTGGTATTGATACCATCGACGGCAACGTCAATATGCAATTGCAATTGACTGAATCTGTTGTGATTGTGTCCAACGGATTAAATGGATTTAACACCTACGCCTATGGTCGCTCAAATGCATTTGCGTTTACTCAGTTAGCTCAAGTAGTAACTGGTGGCACGTTAACTCTGTCATCTGCTCAAGGTGCAAACATAATTCAAGAGTACTCAGGTACGTTGACATCAAATCAGATTGTTGTTTTACCTTCTACAGTGCAGTTGTATTCGTTGCAAAACAGTACTTCAGGCGCGTTTACTCTGACGTTTAAAACGGCTGGGATTGGATCAACAGTAGTTGTTGGTCAGGGTCAAACAGCGCTTGTGGTGTGTGATGGTACGAATGTGTATAGCACAACGAGCAACACTGCGGCTTCGTTTAGCACTGCGACACTGTCCCCCGGCTCTGTGGGCGCTCCCTCCCTTAACTTCTTGGGCAACACAAACACAGGTTTGTATCTTCCAGCATCAAACCAAATTGGTTTTGCCGTAAATGGGGCTAACGGTATGACGCTAACACCGACTGGATTGAATGTTACTGTTGGCATATCAGGCGGTACGTTCTAATGACAGCGAAGGTCATTCAACTGCAAGTGAATGCGGGAATTCAGCGCGATGGCACTTTGTTCGCCGCCCCGACTTACAGCGACGGTGAATGGGTTCGATTCCAAAATAGCTTGCCTAGAAAAATGGGTGGGTATCGAGCAATTTTCTTAGACGGATCTGGCGTTTCTCGTGGCATGACCATGACGTCCGAAAACGGTATCAACTACGTTGTTTCAGGATACAACTTAGGTCTTGAGCAGTGGTATACAAATAACGATGACGGCGTGGGGTTTGGCCCCGTTGCTTACACAATAACGGGTGGTGTTGTTACAGTTCAAATTGTCAATGCTGGTTCAACATACACAGATGGTACATACACCGCAGTCCCTTTGACTGGTGGTACTGGATCAAGCGCACAAGCTACGATTATTGTCTCAGGCAATGTAATTACCAGTGTTGTAATTACTGCGTCTGGAACAGGATATACCGTAGGCGACATTTTGAGCGCATCCTCTGCATCGATTGGTGGTACTGGGACTGGGTTCTCAATGTTGCTGATTGCAAACACCATTTTCACTGGCGGTGACAATACGTTGTGGCAGTTTGATATTGGTTATGACTCCAGTGGTGGTGCAACAAACAATTTGATTGCACACCCTGCGCAGAACTTGAATGCAATTGATTCAACAATTAACACAAAACCGTTAGTTGGGCAGTTCCCCGGAACAACGTTGTCACCAGTCGGTATTTTTAGCGTTGCAAGTTGCTATTTGAACGGTTCAACCATCATCATCAATGGTGCAAACTTTCTAGTGGGTAACGGTCAAACCATCTCTGGAACTGGTATTACAACAGGTACAACAATCACCAACACCGACGTTGTTGCTAACGTAACTTTGACTGGGTACATGGTAGGTACAACATTGACGGTGACCGCGGCTAACGATGGGTCATTGGCAGTGGGTCAAACCATCATTGGTGGCGTTGGTGTTGGCGTGTTGCCAAATACGACGATTACAGCGCTTGGAACAGGTATTGGTGGTATTGGTACATACACCATCAATAACTCGCAGACAGTCGGTTCTAGTGGTACTCCTGTGGTTTTCTCAGGCAGTGCAACGACCACACTAAGAACTTCAGCTTCGATGACGACTGGAAGCGTTACAGTTACTTTTGACAACAACATTTCCGTATCTGGCGGTGTTGTGATGTTGCACCCCTATTTGTTCGTATACGGAAACAACGGTCTGATTCAGAACTCAGCGGCGGGGGACTTCTCAAACTGGAAGTCTGCTGATGCCAACGCAAACAACGTTGCTACAGGCAAGATTGTTAAGGGACTACCACTGCGTGGAGGTACAACCTCACCTGCAGGGTTATTTTGGTCATTAGATTCAATTATCCGTGTGACATATACCCCAAGCACCGTGAACGGGATCAACTTCTATTGGAAGTATGACTTGATCACATGCCAAACTTCCATCATGTCAAGCCAGTGCGTGATCGAGTATGACGGTATCTTCTATTGGTGCGGTGTTGATCGTTTCTTGTCTTACAACGGTGTGGTTCAAGAGATCCCAAACAAGGCAAACCAGAACTACTTCTTTGACAATTTGAACTACGCACAGCGCCAAAAGGTGTGGTGTACAAAAGTTCCTCGTTGGGGTGAAATCTGGTGGTTCTACCCAAGGGGTTCAGCAACTGAGTGTACAGATGCGATTATTTACAACGTGAGAGACAAGATCTGGTACGACGCGGGTGAGGCTTTGGGTGCTCGACGCTCTGCAGGCACATTCTCTGAGGTATTCCGCAAGCCTATCTGGGCGAGCAACGAGGTTAACTCGACAGGGAACTACACGTTGTGGCAACACGAGACTGGTACAGACGAGGTGTACACGACAAACGTAAACGCCATTCGTTCGTCATTCACGACAAATAATTTGGGATGGGTCACGGGTGGGCCGGGCAACCCCCAAATCTCAGGCGACAACCGTTGGTTGCGTTTGGAGCGTGTTGAACCCGACTTCGTGCAGACTGGTGACATGAGTTTATACGTGACTGGTCAAGGTTATGCTGACGACACAGAGCAAGTATCTGAACCCTATGTTTTTGACAAGACAACGCTTAAAATTGACATGCGTGAACAACGTCGTTTGTTGCGTTTGAAGTTTGAGTCAAACACCTTTAATGGAGACTATTACATGGGTAGGATTCTGCTCAGTGCCGACATGGGCGACGAGCGTTCTACAGGTAACCCATAATGGTCACCTACGATCCTCGCAACATGGAATGGGATCTGTATTGCAGTCTGATGGCGGAGTTGTTTTCGTCAAACGACATTGGTACAGTCCCAGAAGAGAGATGGCGCGACTGGGTCGATGGTATTAACGGTATTGGACTTTTTGGTCAATCAGCAATTCCTGATCAACGCCTGTGTGAGACGTGGCAAGACTGGGCGGAGCAAATGGTTGGTATTATGAATATTGGGGCTTAAAGATGGCAGTTACACAACAACAAGTAAGCGAATGGTTTGCCAAAAACCCCACAGCTACTGGTGATGAGGTTGCCGCCGCCGTTAAAAGTGTTGGTGGCCTAGAGGCTAACGCTGGTTTGGCTGGGATGATTGCCAATCGTTACGGTACTAGTGAAGCTGGTGTCAATCAGTACTACAACAACTATATTTCGCCAACTGGTGGTTTGGGGGCAGTAGATAGTACAACGGGGCAAACTGGTCAAGCACAGACATTAAACACGGTTGCAGATCAAACAACTACAGGTGGTTTGCCGACAACTAATACGCTTAGTTTGCCAGCTACAAACACAATCAGCAACGATTCCACAACAAACGTTATACAACCACCAACTTTGATATCTGCTGATGGCAAGAGCTATGCAGGCGATTCATTGTTAAAGCTTGTTCAACAACTGGGCGCAACTACAACTGTAAATGATCTCAAAGGTACTGCTTACGGAGTTAAAGAAGGAAACATTGGATTTGATTACACTGAAGCAGACAAGTTGTTTGGTACTTCCAATGCAACACAACAAGTGTTTCTGGACGCCGCTCGTAACTTACTAGATCTTGGCATTACCGACCTAAGCCAATTAAAAGCAGAAGATGTCAGGGGTTCTGGAACCGTTTATACAGATCAAGACACAGGCAAAACATACGTTTCATACCCAGATCCAAATAATCCTGAGGTCGCAATTACTCGTGAAGTAACAGGCGCGGAACTTGACAAAATAATCACCAAAAATATTGATGCTGAAGGTGAAAACCCAGCGACTACACAAAGAATCCTAAATGACATTGCTACTGGACGTGCGGTTGTTGGTAAAGACGGAAAAGTGTATTCCCAAGGCGACTCGATGGATCTGGGTACGACGTACACAGGCCCCGGTGGGACTTCCTACACACTGAAATTTGACGCTGATGGAAAACCTAAATTTTCAACTTCAGGTTTTAGTACAAGCGATGCTGATGCGCTTGGCCCACTTGTAACGATGGCGTCATTGGCATTCCCTGCTATTGCTCCTTATCTTCAAGCGGGTATGTCCGCATACAACCTCGGTCAAGGAAACACTGTTGGTGCGTTGTTAAGTGGCTTGAGCGCCGCTGGTGGGTTTGGAGCCGCTGGTGCGGCAGAAATTGATGCCCTTGCAAATGCAGGTAACTCAGCAGGCGCGGTGAGCCTTTATGAAAATAGTCCACTCGTACAAAATCTTTCAAACATCAATCTTGCAAGAACTGGTGTAGCGGGCTTAGATTCATTAAACAAGGGTAATCTATCTGGCGTAGTCAATGCAACAACGTCAGGACTCAATCAAATGGGGGTCACTCTACCTTCTGGTCTTACGACGGTAGCTCAGGGTGTAAATTTAGTTTCAGCATTGACTTCTAACAACATGCCTGCCGCGCTGAACGTCGTTGGCGATTTGATTGGAAGTAGTGACGCAAAGGTCGCGGCTTCTGCGCTGAACGTTTTGAACTTGGTGAACAACCCAAATGCAGATCCAACAGCGTTGATGAATGCTTTTACTGGACTGACTAATAACATCAATAAAACCAACACCACAACAACATCTGGTTTGACTGGTACTAACGTATCGGATGCTAGTGATGCTACTGATGATGCAGTTAATTCATTGATTGGTGATTTCAGCACTAAATTAGCAAATATTGAAGGTAATCCAACAACTGAAGTGGCTGGCAATCTGACTGAAATGCCGGGTGAGAAACCTGCTTGGTTAGGGCTTAACAAGGGCGAAAAGATTATTGGTAAAGACGAGGAAGTTGGCACTGGCGATAAGGCTACATACCTTGTTCAGATTGACAACCCCAACGATCCTGAAAAGCCGTTTATCTACCAAACATATTTTGATTCCAAGACGGGTCAACAGATGTACGCGCCATATGGGTCGATGAAGACTGGCGGTGAGAATCTTGGTGAAGATGTATTGATTCAGTCTCTTGGATACAAACCTACAAAACCTATTCCAGATTGGGATGCGCCTACTGGTGAAAAAGGTCTTCCAAGCACACTCAAAGTGACTGATGAGACTTTTAACAAGACTGGGACAGAGGGTGGATTACCAACAACTGTTGCTGATCTAGCGTCTGTTCTTCAAACTGACGGTAGTGGTGCAAAAACCGATAGCACTGCAACTACATCAACCATTGGCGGTTTATCTGGCGGTGACACTGGGGTTACAGGAACATTAGGAACTGTAGGTACAGACGGAACAGGAACTCTTGGCGCTCTCACAAGTGTAGACGGCACAAACGGAACTGGCACCAAGGGAACTGACGGAACAAAAGGAACTGGTGATAAAGACGGTACTGGCGACAAGGATGGAACAGGCACTAGCACAATTACAGGTGGAACTGGTAACGATACGATCACTGGTGGAACAGGAAACGACACCGTTATAGGTGGAACGGGCAATGATACGGTCACAGATGACACCCTTGTTTGCGGAGAAGGTTTTAAACTGAGCGCAGACGGAAAGAGTTGCATACCTATAACCAAAAAAACTGAGTGCGAAGATGGTTATCACTGGGATGAAAAAAAACAAGCTTGCGTAAAAGACACGGTGGTTGTTACTCCTAAAGTTGTCACACCAAAAACAACGACAACAACGACATCACCTTTAAGCAGTTCAGGATATATTCCGCCCAAGTTGGATTCGTCTGAGCAAATGCTTAGAGGTGCGCCTGCACAAAAACGCATGGAGTTAGCGAAGCTTCAGCAGTTGTTTGCATCGTTGACACCAGAGATGGCGTCTGTTTTATCTGAGCGTGGTTTTGCTCCGCCCAAGTACAAAGAAGACAAAGAAGAAAAATCAGAAAAAGAAGACAAGTCCGTTTTTGGGAACTTGTCTGATGAACTATACAACCCATCGTCCAGATTCATGGCTTCTGGTGGTAGCGTCCTCGACTCCATGAAACCCAAATACGTGGAGTCACCGAAGTTCTTAGCCGCCGCCCCCGTGCAAGGAGCAAGCGGTGTTGACAGTCCACTCAAGCTAGCCGTTTTAAAACACCTCAAGCAATCCATCTCCGCGCCTCCCAAAGCGATGGGTGGGCTTGCCCAAGGGGGGTTGCCCCAGAAGTATGCAAAAGCCTCTCCAAAGGGTCACAATCCTGAATTCATCACTGGATTGACTGGCTACTACGCCCAAGGTAAGGGTACAGGTCAATCTGACGATATCCCAGCGATGCTTCACGACGGTGACTATGTGATTGACGCTGATGCGGTGGCGGCTCTCGGCGACGGCTCTAGCAAAGCTGGTGCGGAGGCTTTGTCTGAATTCCAAAAGAAAGTCCCTCACTCAATGTCTTCGGGTGGGCAAGCAGTCCCAGCCAAGATCGCTGATGGCGAATACGTGTTCCCAGAAGCTTTTGTGACCGCAATTGGTGGTGGTGACAACAAACAAGGCTCAAAATTGCTTGACGCGATGCGTGAAGAGCTAAGAGCGCACAAAAGATCGGCTCCTACTAGTAAAATACCTCCAAAGGCGAAAAGCCCGTTGGACTACCTCAGAATGGCGAAAGGCTAATCATGGCAAATCTATTGCAAAGTTCCCAAACACAGGCAACGGTTGCACCTCAGTATTACACTGATTATTTAAGCAATCTTGCGTCTCAGGGGGCAAACGCCGCTGGGGTCGGAGCGAACGCCGCCCCACTAGCCGCCGCCAAATACATCGATAAAAATGAATTGCAAAAGGGTGCATTCACCGATGTAGCAACGGTTGGGCAAGATTACACAGACACACTGGAAAGTGCTGGCACTACGCTTGGAAATGCCGTCAGCGCGACTAGCCCGTTAGATGCCGCCACGTCATATCTGACTGCCGCAGGAACAGATCCATCAAAAGCCGCCACTGGTTACATGAGTCCTTATACGACTGGTGTAGTTAACCAGATCGGCAATGTCGGTCAGCGCAATATTATGCAAAACCTTGCACCTCAGGCGACTGCGGGTGGTGTAGGTTCTGGTCAGTTTGGATCTAAGCGCGGTTCAGAAGTTTTGGCGCAAACAATTCAAAATGCTAACCGTGACATTCTTGGTCAGCAAACTTCTGCGATGGACAAAGCGTACCAAACTGCTTTGGACACGGCGATCAAGCAAAACCAGATCAATGCTCAGATGGGTAGCACGGCAGGAACACTCGCTTCACAAGGTCAACAGAACTTGACTCAAGCTGGTCAAGCACAAGGTCAGTTAGCTTCAACAAACCAAGCTCTTGCTCTGGCAGACATCAATGCTCGCGCTACATTGGGTGAGCAAGAGAGAACAATCGCTCAGAACAAAGAGTTGTTCCCACTGAGCAACTTGTCTACGTTGTCTACCATCTTGCGTGGATACAACGTGCCTACATCGACAAAGACAACCGCAGAGATGTCGCCGTTGTCTGCGTTGGCAGGTGTCGCCGCAGGCGGTGTGGGACTGTTCACACCCGGCGTTGGTGGCAAGACTCCATTCGACAATATTAAAGCCGCGATGAAGAGCGGTAGTAACGCGAATTTTGATCTTGGTAGCGGTCTATCAATCAACGCTGACGGTTCAATCTCTGGTGGAACTTTTAGTGGTGATGACTCTGGTTTGTCTAACGATGATTTGTTTGCACAAACTATGGGCTATAGAAACGCTTTTGATATGTATGCGTCAGGAAGCGTAGACAATGATGCGAACTTCTACGGCGACTAAGGATTAAAAATGGCAACACCTCCAATTGGTATTGAAAAAACAAGTCCACCAGCTTTTGACATCAAAAGCCCTTTGGATATTAGCAAGTGGAATCCTGTGGGTGATGACGTCCCAGCAATTGCCGCGGAGAAACAAAAAAGTTTAGACGCTCAGGAAAAGCTTGTTAAATCTTTGGAAGAGCGTTATGCCAACCCAAACTACTTCAAAGTTGCCGCGGGTTTTTTGAAGCCCCAATTGGGTGGTTTTTTTGCGTCCCTAGGAAGCGCTTCAGAGGCTCTTGGTGAGAACGTAGAAGCACAACGTGCCATTGCCCCTACCATTGAACGTATGCGAGCCGAAGTCGCTCAAGGACGCATTGGTATGGAAACCAACAAAGAGCAAGCTCGACAGATTGAAGATTACGACAGACAAGGACTGAACGACACAGCCAAGTTGCGTAAGATTTTAAGCCTTGCGCCAAACTCTGATGTTGGTCAGTCAATCTTGAAACGTCTTGAGTTAGAAGCTGGTCGTCGTGAAGAGACTGGTTTTGGTTTGACTCTCCAAGAACGATTGATGAAGAACCCTGCACTGAAGATCCTCAATGATCCAGTGTACAAAGGCATTGAAACAGATCCAGCAAAACAACAAGCATTTATTAAGTCTGTTGATGAAGGACGACCCGCTGGTATCACGCCACAAGAATGGGCTAGCATGGGCTTTACTGCGAAAACTGAGGCGATTGCGCTCGCCGCGAATGAGAAAGCCACACAGTTCTTGCAAGAAGGTCAGAAAGCTTCTTTGGAAGCAGAGCGTTCACATGAAGTTCTTGATGATTTAAGTTCATTGAGGAAATTAGCCGTCGATCCATCGTTAGCTCCTTTGTTCTCGGTTGCAAGAAATGGCGACTTGTTCTCCCAGTTCCGTGCGTTTTTGGATAAGAACCCCGGTAACACGCAAGCGGCGGTGGAGGGTTTGGTTGGAGCGGCAATTGAGAAGCTCAAAAATCCTGATCAAGCTACTCGTGCTAAAGCCGACAAACTTATCAAGAACATTGCTGATCTTGAAGTCAAATTGCGTGGTACTTTGAACAACCCAACGGATGCCGCTTCTGTTTTGAGCGTTGCTCGTTCACCAAGTTTGGCTAACTCTCAAGCTGGCTTTGTTGGAATTGTTGACCAATTAGGTTTGGGCGCATACAGAGACGTTGAGTTGAATAGCTTGCGCAACAAATTAAGGTTGACTGCAAATGATCAAATTCCAAGCAATGAATACCGCCAGTTCAGAAACAACATTAGAA
>Ga0315903_10004599_pt1 | contig 18379 bp, 16 predicted proteins | sample LakEriMetagenome_7_FD_203524 | JGI IMG/M metagenome (GOLD analysis project Ga0315903, IMG submission 203524) | Freshwater fungal communities from buoy surface, Lake Erie, Ohio, United States - Buoy 2 MA119 | ecosystem: Environmental > Aquatic > Freshwater > Lake | place: USA: Lake Erie, Ohio...
CCGAGCGGGAGATCGACCGCGAGCGGCGGCGGGTGCTGGAGGAACCGGGTCCCTGGGACGACGCCCGGCAAAAGGAGGTGATCCGCGTTCTCAAGCGGCTCGCCGCGCCGGCGGCGCTCGAGGTGCCGTGGCGGATGGGGGCGACGGCTCCCGCCAGCCCGGCCGCGGTCGAGGACCGGTTGGTGCGGGTGGCCGGGCGGGCGACGTTCGTCGGCGTGCAGCGGCTCACCGAGGAGCAGGCGGTGCTCGCCGACCGTCCGGCGCTCGACGTCGTGCGGATCGTCACCGCCGACGGCGGCACGGTGGATGCGGTCGTGCCCGCGGCCCCGCAGGCCTGGTCGCGGTGGCGGCCCATCGACGAGCCGGCGTTTCTGGTCGGCCTGCCGCTCTCCACGGTCACGGCACCCGTGCCGGGGCCACCGCCCGCCGACGCGGCCGCCTGGCCCGGCGACGCGGCCACGCTGCTGGTGGCGGCGACGGGCATCGGCTTCGAGCCGCCCACGCCCCTCGGCCGCCTGGGCATGGACTACGGCCTCTTCGAGTCGGTCGTCGACAACGCGAAGTTGGTGCCGGGCGACACGGCCGCCTTCTACGCCATGCTCGCGGCCGCGGGCCGCGCGGCGCCGGGCGTGATCGAGGCCGCGGCCGGCGGGCCCGCCGACATCCTTCCCATCATCGACCCGGCGCAGGAATGGTTCGCGTCCCACCGCGGCGACCCGGTGACGATCACGGGCGTCGCCCGCCGGGCCGTCCGCATCGCCATCGACGAGGACTGGCGGCGTCGGCAGGTGGGTGCCGACCACTACTGGGAGCTGTACGTGTTCGTGAACACGCCGCTCCTGGCGGTCAACGACCGCCGGCAGGACGACTATCCGATCGTCTGCGTCGTCCGCGAACTGCCCGCCGGCTTCCCGACCGGCGACTCGATCGGGGAGAGGGTGACCGTCTCCGGATTCGCACTCAAGCGCTACCTCTACCCGCTTCCCGACCTCGACATCGCGTCGTCGCAGGGAGATCGGAAGACCCGCGGTCAGAAGATGGCCACGCCGCTGCTCATCGGTCGCACGCTGGCCTGGACGCCGGAGCCCTCGCTCGCCGGGGCCACGAGCACGCTGTCGTGGATCTTCACGGGATTGGCGGCCGCCGTCGGCCTGGCGCTGGTCTACGGGCTGTGGTCGATGAACCGTCAGGGCGGCCGCCGGACCGACCTGCCGGAGCGGATCGACCTGCCCGAAGATCGCCGCTGACGGCCGCCCCTTCGCGCCGGGCTCCGCGTGCCTTCTGATGGGCGGCCGTTCGCCCCTCACCCCAGGAACCCCACCATGCGACGAGCCAAGATCTCGATCATCGGCGCCGGCAATGTCGGCGCCACCACGGCCCACTGGTGCGCCGCTGCCGAGCTCGGCGACATCGTCCTCCTCGACATTCCCGCCACCGAGGGCATGCCGGCGGGCAAGGCGCTCGACCTGCTGGAGGCCGGGCCGATCATGGGCTTCGACTCGCGGCTCACCGGCACCACCGACTGGGCCGGCACCGCGGGCAGCGACGTCGTCGTCGTCACCGCCGGCATCGCGCGGAAGCCCGGCATGAGCCGGGACGACCTGCTGTCCACCAATGCCAAGATCGTGGGCGACGTGGCCGCGAAGATCCGCGACACGAGCCCGCAGGCGGTCGTGATCGTGGTCTCCAATCCGCTCGACGCCATGGTGCAACGCACCTTCCAGGTCACCGGCTTCCCGGCGGCCCGCGTCATCGGCCAGGCGGGCATCCTCGACACGGCCCGGTACCGCGCCTTCCTGGCGCTGGAGTTGGGCGTGAGCGTCGAGGACATCACGGCGATGCTGCTCGGCGGCCACGGCGACACGATGGTGCCGATCCCCTCGTGCACGAGCGTCGGCGGCATCCCGGTGACGCAGCTCGTGAAGCCGGAGCGGCTGGCCGCGATCGTCGATCGGGCCCGCAACGGCGGGGCCGAGATCGTGGGCCTGCTGAAGACCGGCAGTGCCTACTACGCCCCGGCCGCCGCCACGGCGCAGATGGTGGAGGCGGTCGTCCGCGACAAGAAGCGGCTCGTTCCCTGCGCCGCCTATTGCGACCGTGAGTACGGCGTGGGCGGCTACTTCGTCGGCGTGCCGGTCGTGCTCGGCAGTGGCGGCGTGGAGAAGATCGTGGAGCTCGAACTCCTGCCCGCGGAGCGGGCGGCGCTCGACAAGAGCATCGCCGCCGTCAAGGAGCTCGTGGCGGCGATGGACCGGCTCACCGGCCAAGCCTGACGCCGTCCGGATCGCCCATCTTGCCCGGCCTGCCGCCGGCGGCGGAGCGGCGGTCGGTCTGGCGTTGCCCGGGGTGGGGGCCGCGGGTACAAACCCGCGGCCGCAGCCGGGATTTTTCCCGCTCGCGGCTTCCCCAGCCCCGAGGTGTCGCATGGCCGGCCGTCCGTCGCAGCGTCGTTCCCGTCGTGCCGCCGTGGCCCCGGCAGCCAGGCCCCCGGTCGCGACTCCCGGGTGCCGCCTGTTCCTGCCGCAGGGCTACGAGCCGGGCTACGACTATCCGCTGCTCGTGTGGCTGGCCGACGACGCGGGCTTCGATCTCGGGCGGGTGATGGCGCGAACGAGCCTGCGGAACTTCGTCGCGGTGCAGCCCGAAGCGCCGCAGCCCGGCATGGATCGGGACGACGCCGTCTGGGCGGCGATCGAAACCGCCGTCGACCGGGCGAGCATCCACGCCCGGCGGATCTTCCTCGTCGGCCGGCGGGCCGCCGGCACCGAGGCGTTTCGCATCGCCTGCCGCAATCCCGAAGCGTTCGGGGGCGTGATCTCGATCGGCGGCGATTTTCCGCTCGATGAATCCGCCTTCGCACGGCTCCGCCAGATCCGCCGCCTCCCCATGCTGATGTGCCAACGCGCCGGCGACGCGTTCGCCGCCGCGGGGCGGATCGACCGCACGCTGCGGCTCTTCCACGCCGCCGGCGCCATGCTGGCGATGCGGATCTACCCGGGCGGCCGCGACCTGTCACGCGCCGTCCTCGCCGACGTGAATCGCTGGATCATGGACGAGATCTGCGGCACCGCGCCGGCGCTGCAGTCGGAATGCGCACGGTAGCGGCACACCCACCCCGAAGGGAAAGGAATCCCATGGACACGGCCGATCGTTCGCCCGCCGGCGAGCCCCCGCGAATCATTGCCTGGCGTCCCCACGGATCGCCCGACCGCGACGGCCAGGCCCTCCGCGGCCTGATCACCGGCCTGGCGGCGGAGGTGGCCCGCTCGATTCGCGGGCTGCCGGTCGTCAGGATCAGCGTGGACGTCGGCGACGCGCACGTGGCCGACGCCGACACCGCCTCGTTCACGGACCCGCTGCGGCGGCTGATCACGGCGGCCTGCGCCGCCACGGCCGCCCCGGCGCCGCCGTCGGAGTTTCCGCAGCGCCGGGAGGTCGTCGTCACGACCATCGACACCGGCGACGCGCTGGAGATCGAGGTCGCCGACTCCGCCGCCGACGTCTCCCGGCAGCAGGCCGTCGTCGCCGACGTGCGCCCGCACGTCGAGCGGGCCGGCTGCACGCTCTCCACCGCCGCCTGCCCCGACGGCGGACTGGCCGTGACGCTGCGGATTCCGCGCCGCCGCGGCCGCAGCCTGGCGGCCTGACCACCGCCCCGACCACGAGGCCAGCATGGACGCCCCGCGTGCCCCCGACTCGCTGCCGCGGATCAACGCCGCCCAGGTGATCGCCTGCGGCATCGTGGCCGCGTCGATCGGCTGGTCCGTGTGGCTGCTCCGCGACCGGCCGCTGGCCGACGAGGTCGAGCTCCTGCCCGGCACGGCGCTGCCCTCGTCCGAGATGGCGATCGTCGAGGCGGCCTTCGACCGGGCGCAGCTCGCCGACCACCGCACGGAGGATGGCCGCGTCTGGGTGCCCAGGCCGCGGCAGAGCGCCTACATGCGGGCCCTCGTCGATGCCGAGGCGCTGCCGCGGGAGTTCGGCAGCAGCCTGCGACGCGTGCTGGAGAAGAACAGCCCGTGGCAGAGCCGCGCGGTGCAGGAGGAGCTGCTGCGTGTGGCCGTGCAGGAGGAGCTCGCCCACGTGATCTGCTCGATGCCCGGCATCGAGCGGGCCAGCGTGCTCTACGACGTGGAGCAGCGCGGCGGCCTCGACGCCGGCCTCGCCTCGCGCCCCGTGCGGACCGCGAGCGTGAACATCCGCACGCAGCCCGACACCGAGCTCGAGCCGGCCCGCGTGCAGGCGATCCGCGTGCTCGTGGCGGCCTCGATCGCCGGCCTCACGGCCGACAGCGTGGCCGTCACCGACCTGCGCAGCGGCGTCCACTACGCGGGCCCGCTGGACGCGGCCGGGCCGGCCGCTTCGGCCGCCGCCGATCCGCAGCTGGCCCGCCGGATCGCCCACGAGCGGCATCTGGCGGAGAAGATCCGCCACGGCCTCTCGTTCGTGAAGGGCGCCGTGGTCAACGTCACCGTGTCGCTGCCCGTCGAACCGCCGGCCGCGGCGGCCGAGCCGGAGCCGGAACCGCGGCGGCAGCGGATGGCCGGAGCCAACGAGCCGGCTGACGTCGGCACGCAGATCGAGGCCCGCCCGCAGCCCGCGGCCGTGGGGACGGCACCCGCCGGCCCGGAGACGATCGTCGTCTCCGTGGCGATTCCCGACGCCTTCCTGTACGCGGCGGCGCGGGCCGCCCAGGAACGCGAGCCCGGCGCGACGGCCGACGTGGTCGAGCAACGGGAGGAGGCCCGGATCCGCGAGCACGTGCTGCAGCTGCTGCCGGCCACGCCGCGGCCCGAGGGCACGCGGGTCGTGGTCACGCGATTCCCCGCCGCGGGGCCGCGGGGCCCGCACCGCGAGGCGGCCCGGGCCGTGCCGCCACCGGCTTCGCCTGCGACCGACACCGCGACCCGCACGCCCGGACAATTGATCGACGCCGCCTGGATCGCCGTCGCCGGCGGCCGGCCGGGGGACGTGCCCCGCGAGATCTGGCTGGTCGCCATCGGCATCGCCTCGACGCTGCTCGCCTGGCTGGTGCTGCGGGCGGGTGGGCGTCCCGCCCGCGGGCCCGAGCGGCCCCGGCGGCGACAGCCGCGCATCGACTGGTCGCGGCTCGACGAGGCCGATGCCGGCGACGACGCCGCGGCCACCGCCGGCCGTCACAGGGCCGCCGCATGAACGTCGCGCCGCGGATCGCATGGGTCGTCGCCGGGCTGCTCTTCGCCGCGCATGCGGCGCGGGCCGAGCCGCCGATCGCCCCCAGCCCCGAGCCGGTGACGCCCGCGTCCCACGCCGTGGAACTGTCGCGCGCGCCGGCGAGACTCGGCCCGGTGCCACTGCCCGGGGCCGCAGCCGGCCGCCAGCCCGACTCCCTCCCTCGTCCCGCGACGGACTTTCGCATCCTCGCCGCCATCGCCGCGGCCTTCGCCGCGCTCGCCGGCGTCCGCTTCTTCGCCGCCGGCCGCCGCCGCGGAACGCTGCCGCCCGACGTCTTCGAGGTGCTGGGCGAGGCGCCGCTGGCCGGGCCGAACAGCGCCCGCGTCGTCCGCTTCGGCCCCAAGACGCTGCTGGTGGCCGTGTCCACCACGGGCTGCCAGACGCTCGCCGAGATCGCCGACCCCCAGGCCACCGACCGCATCGCTGCCGCCTGCCACGGCGCCGCGCGGCCCGCCGGCCGCATGCCGCCCATCCGCCGGGCCGGTGCCGCGGCCGCGCTGCTGGCGGCCCTGCTCGTCTTCCCGGCGGCGGCCGCCGACGAGGCCGCCGCCAACGCGCCCGCCGCCGTGACCGTCGTGCCCGTGCCGCGGCCGGCCGAAACCGCCCGCCTCGCCACCGACGCCCCCGGCGACCCGGGCCTCGGCCGGATCCTCGCCGCCGCGTCGCCGGGCACGGCCCTGCCCACGGCCGTCCTCTTCGGCGTCATGAGCCTGGCGCCCGCCGTGCTGCTGATGACGACCTGCTTCGTGCGGATGTCGGTCGTGCTCTCGCTCGTGCGGCAGGGGCTCGGCGCCCCGCAGATCCCCTCGAACCAGGTCGTGGCCTCGCTGGCGATCTTCCTGTCCGCGATGGTGATGTGGCCGGTGTGGAAGCAGGCCTGGCAGGACGGCGTCGAGCCCTACCAGCGCGGCGCGATCACCGCGGCCGAGGCCTGCGACCGCGGCTCCCTTCCGATCCGCCGGTGGATGGCCGGGCAGATCGAGCGGGCCGGCAATCGCGACACCATGCTCCTCTTCCTGGCCCGCCATCCCGACGGCCCGCGCAACGTCGCCACCTACGACGACGTGCCGGTCGAGACGCTGCTGCCGGCCTTCCTGGTGAGCGAGCTCGAGACGGCCTTCTCCATCGGCTTGCGGCTGCTGCTGCCCTTCCTGGTCCTCGACCTGCTCGTGGCCACGCTGGTCGTGTCCACCGGCCTGGTGATGCTGCCGCCCACGCTCGTCTCGCTGCCGCTCAAGCTGCTGGTCTTCGTGGCCGCCGACGGCTGGACGCTCGTCATCCAGTCGCTGCTCGACGGCGTGCGGGCCGCCACCGCCTCCTGAACACGGCCCCGCCATGGACACCGACCTCGTCGAACTCGTGCGGACGACGCTCCTCTCCGGGGCGGTCGTGATCGCGCCGGTGCTGGTCGTCGGCTTCGTGGTGGGCACGCTCACGGGCCTCGTGCAGGCGGCCACGGGGATCCACGAGCCGATCGTCGGTTTCGTGCCGCGGCTGGCGGCGATGGTGGCGATGCTCGTCGCGTCGCTGCCCTGGATGGTGGAGCGGTTCGTGGAGCTCTTCCGATCGGTGGTGGGAGGGTCGTGACGCGGGCACGACGGCAATCCGGCTCGCGGGCGGCATGAGTGCCGCGATGCGGTCTTGCAGATTGCTCGCTGAAACGCTCGCGATCCTCACGCCGACCCGCTCGCCTGCCTCGACTGGCGGGTGGCTTTCGATTGGGCACACATGACAGCTATCCGGCTCGCGGGCGGCATGAGTGCCGCGATGCGGTCTTGCAGATTGCTCGCTGAAACACTCGGGATCCTCACGCCGACCCGCTCGCCTGCCTCGACTGGCGGGTGGCTTTCGATTGGGCACGCATGACAGCTATCCGGCTCGCGGGCGGCATGAGTTCGCTCGCTGAAACGCTCGCGATCCTCACGCCGACCCGCTCGCCTGCCTCGACGCGCGGGGCCGCGCGCTGCCTGGCCACAGAGGCCGCGACGGAGGCTTTCGCGTGACGCTCGTTCGCATCCTCGTCGCCGAGCCGATGATCGCGGCCGCGGTGCTCGCGCGGGTGGGCGTGGCCACGCTGGTGGCGACGGCGGCGGTGTTTCCCGCGGCCACGCTGCGGACGCGGGCCGCGCTGGGGATCCTGCTCGCGGCGGTCGCCCTGCCGCTGGCCGCGACGCACCCCGCGGCCGAGCCGCTCGGCCCCTGGCCGCTGGTCGTCGCCGGCGAGGCCGTCGTCGGCCTCGGTTTCGGCCTGGCCGTCGCCCTCGTGCTCGCCGCCGCCGCCTGGGCGGGTGGCGTCCTCGGCACCGCCGCCGGGCTCTCCTGGGCCGACGACTTCGATCCCGACGGCGACGCCCAGGCCGCGGGCATGGCGCGGCTGTGCCACTGGCTCGCGCTCGGGGGTTTCCTGGCCGCCGGCGGCCATCTGGCGGTCGTCGCCGGCATCCTCGATGGCATGCGGTCGCTGCCGGTCGGTGCGGTCGTCGCCGGTGGGTTGACGGCGGGTGTCGTCCCGCTCGTGACGACGCTGCCCACCCTGGCGCTGGCCTTGGCCGTCTCGCTGGCGCTGCCGGCCCTCACGGCCGTGCTCGTGTTCCATGCGGTCGGGGCCGTCTGCCTGCGGACGATCCGCTTCGTGCCGGGGCAGGGGATGGTGCAGTCGCTGGCCGCGATCGTGCTCCTGGCCGCCGTGGCCATCGGCGCCGAAACCTGGGTCGGCGGCTTCGGCACCGTCGCCCGCGAGCAGGTGGCAGGGTTTGCGACCGCCGCGCCCCGCGAGGCCCCGGAGGCCGCCGCGCGGCGCTGAACGATGGCCGACACCGCCGACCGCACGCTGCCCGCCAGTCCGCGCCGCCGGGAGGCCGCCCGCCGCGCCGGCATGTCGCCCGCCGCCGCGCTCCCCGCCTGGATCGCAGCCGCGGCGACGGCCCTCCTGCTCCTGCCGGCATGGTGGCGGGCCACGGTGCCAGCCGCCACCGAGATGCTGCGCGGCGCGATCCGCGCCGGCTGCATGCCCGCCGCCGAGCCGCTCGACGTCTCCACGGTCGTGCCCGCGGGCGTGGTGCTTCCCACGCTCGGCCTCGTGGCGGCCAGCGCCGCGGCGGCGCTCGCCGTGCGGCTGCTGCTCGACGGCCTCTCCTGGCAGCCCGGGCGGGCCGCCCCCGACCTGCGGCGCATCGATCCGCAGGCAGGGCTGCGACGGATCTTCTCGCCGGCCACGCTCGGCGCGATCCTCGGCAACGGCCTCGGGCTGGGCCTGCTGATCGCGGCCGCGACGCTGGCCGTGGGCCCGGTCCTCGCGGTCGTCGCCACCCCGGCGGCCGGGGACGATGCGGGCCGGGCCTGGGCCGCGGCTCGGCACCTGCTGCTGGCCACCGCCGCGGCCGCCGCCGGCGTCGCCGCCTGCCAGTGGGGCCTCGCCCGCCTGCGGTTCGAGCGTCGCATCCGCATGACGCCCCAGGAGTTCGCCGACGAGGCCAAGAGCGTGCAGGCCGATCCGAAGGTTCGCCTCCTGCAGCAGCAGCGGCGCCGCAAGGCGGCCTGACGGCCGGCCTCAGGCCCGCTCGCGCGGCACTTCGTAGCCGTAGCGGTCGATGAAGAACCGGCAGCGACGGGCGATCTCCTCCACCAGCCGCGGGTCGTGGCGGAAGGTGTTCGTCCGATACCGCCTCATCGCCCGCGCCTGCTCCTCGACCGCCGGCCGCACGCGGTCGAAGCCGCCGAGGTCGAGCCGGTCGTAGGCCTCCGCGAGCCGGCCCACGGGGTCGGCGACCAGATCCTCGTAGCGGAGCTCGTGGAGCCGATCCGGCGGGAGCCGCGGGCGGTCGCGGTCGAAGGCGGCATACATCTCCTCGAAGGCGGCGAAGGCATACCGCTCGAGCGCCGCGCCGTCGTCCACCTGCAGCGCTTGCACCTCGTGCAGCGACCGCCACAGCCGCAGCGTCGAAGGGAAGACGACGAACGGGTCGCGGACGACGTGCAGGAAGCGGGCCTCCGGGAACATCTCGGCGAGCACGCCCACCCGCGCCGTGTGCGGCGGGCTCTTGAGCACCGGACGCCGCGGGTCGCGGACCGCCAGCATGGCGAGAAACCGCCGCAGCGCCGCCCGCCAGCGGTCGCGATCCGCGGCCGGGAGCCTCTCCAGGTCGAGCGCCTCAGGCGTGGCGCCGCTCGTCATCGGGAAGGCCATGCGGCGATACGGTGAGGGCGCCCCGAGGTTCATGAGGGCGAACTCGTCCTCCTGGGGGCGGTCGAAGCCCGCCGCCACGTCGTCCATCGGCCGCTTGGCCGGCATGATCCAGGACAGCGCCGAGGCGAGCACGTCCTCGGTGAGCAGAAAGTGGCCGGGAGCGAGGCACTGGTACGTGTTGGGACAGCAGAACCGCTCGTCGAGCATCGCCAGTTCGTGGAGGAGCGTCGTGCCGCTCCGCCAGTGGCCGATGATGAACAGCGGGGGCGGCGTGGCGGGCCGCTCCCGCAGCCGGCGGCGGAATCGGGCTTCGCTGAAGGGCTCGCAGAGCGAGTTGAAGACCGCGGCCGCCGAGATCGTCGCCATCAATCCCCACTTGGAGAGCGAGGCGCGGCCGCGGTGCTCGGCCACGAGCGGCAGCCACACGCCCAGCGGCATGCCGTGCCAGAACCGCGGGCTCCACCAGGGATAGGCGTGAAACTTCCGTTCCTGCGGGGCGGTGGCGGGTGGCGGCACGGAGACCGTTCCGGTGGGACTGGGGCGACGGCCTCGGCCGCGCGACCCATCGTAGCGAACGCGGGTCATCGCGGCGTGGCGGGCGGCTCAGCGGCCAGACGCTCGCGGTCGGCGATCAGACCGGCCATGGCATCGAACAGGCCCGCGGCGGTCGAGCCCGTCGCCCGGAACCGCTCCACGCCCGCCACGTCGAGCAGCAGCACAGTGGGGAAGCGGTCCACGGCGAACCGGCGGCAGGCGGCCGCGTCGCGGTCGGCATCGACGGCCACGCAGACGAACCGGCGGGACAGCCCCACGAGTCGCTCGTCGGCCAGCGTCTCGCGGGCGAGCTGCTCGCTCCAGCCGCACCACGACGCGCGAAACACCAGCAGCAGCGGCCGCCGGTCCTCGGCGGCCCGCCGCAGTCCCGACTCGCAGCCTTCGACGTATTCGATCGACGTCGGCGAGGCCGTGACGGCCGCACGCAGGGGCCCGGAGTCGATGGCGGAGACGGCCTGCCAGCCGCGGGCTGGGGGCGCGGCCGGCTCGTCGCGGACCGCGCAGCCCGCGGCCAGCGCCGCCAGCCAGGCGAGCCGAACACCGCGTCGTGAATGCCGGGAACCTGGCAATCGTCCTCCTACCCCACCCGGGTCGTCGCGGTGGTGTGGTAGGGGGCGGTCGCTCGCGGCGCCAAGGCCGATCGCAAACGGCCCGGCGGCCGGGGCAATCCCGGCAGGATGGGAGGCGTCGGCCCGTATGTCGGCGGCCATCAGGGGTCGCTACAGTCCCGCGGAATCCCTCGGGCGGTGATGCCTTCCCATGACGCCGCGTCGTGCACTCGTCGTGATCGTGGTCGCCGGCTTGGCCACCGGATGCCGCCTCGTGCGGCAGCGCGATCCGGTGTCGCCGCAATTGGCCGACGCGCGGCGGCTGTGCAACGAGGGCCTGTCCGCGGCGGATCGCAACGACCTGGTGCGGGCCGAGGGCTTGCTCGAGCGGGCGGTGAAGGACTGTCCGCTCGACGTCGATGCCCGCCGGCATTACGCCGACGTGCTCTGGAAGCGCGGCCAGAAGATGGAGGCCGTCAGCCAGGTCACGGCCGCCCTGAAGCTCTCGCCCGGCGACGTCCCGCTGTCGATCGATGCGGGCCGGATGCACATGGAACTGGGGCTCTTGGAAGACGCCGACCGGCTGGCCCGCGAGGCCGTGCGGATGGCGCCACGCTCCGCCGAGGCCTGGCATCTGCGCGGCCAGGTGGCGCTGGCCCGCGGCCAGGCGGAGCCGGCGCTCGCCGACTTCCACCGGGCGCTGGCCCTCGCCCCCGACGACAGGCAGGTGTTGCGGGACGCCGCCGATGCCTACCGCCGGCTCGGGCGGCCGCAGCGGGCTTTGGCGACGCTGGCGATTCTCAGCGAGCAATACGGCCCCCACCAGACGCCGGCGGACGTGCTCGTGCTCGAAGGGATGGCCCAGGAGGCCCTCGGCCGCCATGCCGATGCGATCGAGAGCTACCGCCAGGCCGTCGCCCGGGGCGACGCGCCGCCCGAGGCGCAGGCCCGGCTCCTGGCCCTCGACGGGACGGACCGGCCCGCCGCCGTCGCCGCCGAGCCGACTCCGCCCCCGCGGTGAGTCAATCGCCGTTCGTGGTGCGTCCGGTGAGCAGGTCGAAGGCCCCGATGGCCGGCACCAACAGCGCGAGCGTCGCGAATCCGTAGGCGACGAACACCACGAGGAACACCTGTAGCGTGCTGCCCTGCAGGAAGTCGGTGAGGGCGACGAAGGTCAGCGCCGGGAGCAGGGCGGACGCCCAGCCGACGGCCGGCGAGGGATTGCGGGCCGAGAGGGCGGCGTACAGGCCGACCGCCCCGCCGACGATCACCGCCAGGAACGGGCCCAGCTGCAGCTCGAAGCTCGCCCCGAAGGCCACCATGATCCGCATCGCGGTGGCGACGCCCACGAACAGGAAGGCCACGATCCCCAGGGTGACGGCGATCGCCCGCCGGGACGCGGCATGGGAGAGTCCCGCGTACAATCCGAGCACCGCCGCGAAGAACAGCAGCACCGCCAGCCCGCCGGCGAGGTACAAGCCTTGCTCCGGCGTGGCGATCCCCGCCGCCACCAACGCCGCGACCAGGGCCAGCGGGAGCAGCACGATCTCGCGGGCGGCGAGCAGCACGCCCAGCAGCTTGCCCCACACGAACTCGCCCGGCTCCAGGTCGCTGACCAGCAGCAGATCGAACGTGCCCCGGTCCCGCTCGGTCGTCACGCTCGTGACGGCCATGGCAGCCACCGCCAGGACGCTCGCCAACGCCATCGGGACCACGGCCACGGCCACGGCCAGCCGATCGGGCCGGGCGGCCCGGGCCTCGGTCGCCACGCCCGCCGCGGCCAGGGCGAAGAGCACGAGCCACGCCAGCCGCACGAATGGCATCGCCCGGCCGTGTGCCCGGGTGCAGACCTCGCGCCACAGGATGGGGTTCGACCACATGTCGCGCCGGCCGAACGGCCCGCGGGCCGCGGATCGCGCCGCGGTGCGGGCCACGGCGGGACGGCGGCGGGCCTCCTGCGCCGTGTTCCAGCGGCGGGCACCGGCCACGGCCAGGCCGCTGCTGACGGCGGCCACCGCGGCACACACCCCGAGGAATGGGCCGAGGGATCCGCCGCCGCCGGAGGCCAGGGCCGCGAAGGTCGCCCGTGCCGGCGAAGCGGCCGCGCCGGCCTGCGGCCCGAACCGGGCCGCCACCGCCTCGCCTGCGGCCGTCCACGCCGCCAGCAGGCAGGCCGTGATCGCCAGGGCCTGGAAGGTCGTGTCCCGCCAGAAGGCGACGGCGTTGGCCACGCTCGCCGCGGCCGCGGCCGCGGCGAGCGTGGCCAGGAAGAGCCGCGCCAGTTGGTTCGCCTCGACGCCGCCGAACAAGCCGGCCAGGGCGAAGATCGGCACCGCCGCGACCAGCAGCACCACCACCCGCAGCAGGCTGCCGCCGAGTTTGCCGAGCACCAGTTGGGCGTCGGTGAGCCGGCTGACGAGCAGCAATTCCAGCGTCCGACGGTCCTTCTCCACCCCCACCGCCAGGACGGCCACCAAGGCGGCGGCCAGCATGGCCAGCACGAGCTGCAGGGGGGCCAGGATCCTCATCATGGTGGCCCCGAACCGGGCCGCGTCGCCCACGGTCGCCACCGTCTGCGACCCCGTCACCACCAGCCAGCAGGTGGCCACGATCCCGAGCAGCGTGCCGCAGTACACGGCGCGGGCCACGAACAGACCCCGGCTCCGGGGGGCGGCCGACATCTCCCGCTCACAAACGGCGCCCAAGATCACGGCGGCTGATCCTTCCCTCACGGCCGGTGGAAATGCCCTGCGAAGTTCTATAGAGTAGCAATTCGCCGGTTCCCGCTGGTCCCGTCCCTTCTCTTTTCCGGGGGTTCCTCAACATGCTCGAGCGTTCCACGAACAACTGCATCCGCGGCGCGGTCTGCTTCGTCGCCTTCGGACTGGCGGCGTTGGCTGGTGGGAGGGCCGAGGCCCAGGTCACGGCACAGACGCTCGTCGGCAGGGCCGTGTCGGACGACAGCCAGGACAAGGAGATCACCAATGCCATCGATCGCTTCCGCTCCCGCGACATCGACGGCTGCAAGGCGATCCTGGAGCGGGCCAAGAGCAACAACCCCAAGCTGCCTCCGCCCGGCGTGATGATGGCGATGCTGTGGTTGAGCGTGAATCAGCTGCCTTCGGCCCGCGCCGAACTCGAGGACACGGCCGTCAAGTTCGCCGGTGACCCGGAGCCCTATCTGATGCTCGGCGACATCGCCTTCCAGGATCGGCGGATCACCGACGCGGCGGTGCTCTTCGACAAGGCCACGGCCTTGAACGCAGCCTTCACCGACAACGCCAAACGGAAGCGCGACTTCGACATTCGCTGCCACGCCGGCGGTGCCGCCGTGTGCGAGTTCCGCAAGCAGTGGGAGCAGGCCCAGAAGCACCTCCAGGCCTGGCTCGACCTCGATCCCGACAACGCCAGCGCCCATCAGCGGATGGGCATCGTGCTGTTCCAGCTCGGCAAGGAGCAGGAGTCGCTCGCCCAGTTCCGCGACGCCCGGAAGCTCGACGACAAGGCCGTGCAGCCCGAGCTGGCGCTGGCCCGGCTCTACGACGAGGCCAAGAAGCGGGACGTCGCCAAGAAATACATCGAGGCCGCGGTCAAGGCGGCGCCGAAGGATCCCGGCGTGCTGCTCTTCTCGTCCCAGTGGTATCTCGGCCAGAACGACCTCGAAACCGCCAAGTCGATGGCCGAGACCGCCCTGCAGATCGACGGCAAGAGCCTCGACGGCAAGATCGTCCGCGGGGCCATCGCCCGCATGGCCCGCGATTTCAAGACGGCCGAGCGGTTCTTCAACGAGGCCCACGTGCAGTCGCCGAGCAACTTCCCGGCGAGCAATTCGCTGGCGCTGGTGCTCATCGAGTCGGACGACGAGAACGCGCGGCAGCGGGCCACCGAGATGGCCGAGGCCAACGCGGCGATGCATCGGGAAAACTCCCCGCAGCAGGTCAATGCCCTGACCACCCTCGCCTGGGTCTACTACAAGCGGGGCCGCCGCGAGGACGCCGAGAAGATCCTCGATCAGATCGCCCGCAACAACGCCCTCACCACCGACGGGGCCTACTACGTGGCCAAGCTGCTGGCCGACCGCGGCGACAAGGAGCGGGCCCGGAAGCTCCTGGAGGAGGTCCTGGCGAACGAACCGATGTTCGCCACGCGGCGGGACGCGACCGAACTGCTCGCCGCCCTGCAGAAGGAAGTCGGCCGCAACTGAGCCGTCGCGGCTCGGCGGTCACTCCCCCAGCGGCGCCCTCACGCTCTCGACGAGGATGTCTTCCGGGGCCGGGGCCGGCGGCGGCGCCGACTGGGCGGGCATCGACCTTGGCCGAGGTGCCGCCTGTGGCTGGGGCGCGGGCGGCATCGTGCGGATCGTGATGCCGCGGGGCAGGCCGGGCTGGGCGGCCGGCGCCGGGACGACCTGCCGGCGGGTGGCCCGGCGGGCGCGGATCCGATCGCTCCGCAGCGGGATGCCGGGGTAGGCCTCGATCGGCACCTCCAGGCTCGGCAGTCCGATCCGGCTGCCGTCGCCGAAGAACGTGAACATCTCGATCGCCGCGGCCGGGGTGACGACCGCCGCGAGCAGGCCCAGGCCGAGCGTGACACGGAGGGTGGCCGAGCGGCGGTTGCGGGCGGGGACGAGGCGAGGCATGGGCGGACGATTCCCGGGGAGCCGGGCCGGCGTTGTCCGGCGGGATGGGGGTGGGATCGGCGGACGCGGGCCGGGCGGGCGACCGAATCTGCCATTTGCTGCCCAATCGTCACGACCGGCGCCATCGGCGGCAGGGCCGGGTCCCGGGGCGGTGGCCCGCGGTAGGCTTCTGTCATGCCCGACTCCATCAGCCCCCTGGCCGTCTCGTGGGTCGCCGCCCTCGTCGCGACGGGCTGTGCGATGTTCGGCGCCTGGCGCGTCCGTGGATCCACGGCCGTGCCGGCTGCACTGTGGGCGACCCTCGCCGGGGCTGCGCTCGCCGGGGAGATGGCCTGGCGGGCGGCCGGTGCCCTGCACGATCCGCCGGCGGTGGCGGCGGTGCGGCTCGTGGCCGCCGCGCTTTCCCTCTGTCCGATCATCTCGCTGCTCGGCGCCAAGCGGCCCCAGCATGGCGTGTGGCAGTTGATCGTCGCGACGCTCGCCGTCGTGCTCGCCCTGCCCGCCGCCACGGCCACGCTCGTGCGGCCCGGCACGTTTCCGGACGTGCCCCTGCTGGCCCGCGGATTCATGCTCCTGCTGGTCGCGGTCGGCTGGCTCAACTTCATCGGCACCCGCCGCGGCCTGGCGGCCACGTTGGTCGTGGCGGGGCAGATCATCCTTCTCCGATCGTTCCTGCCGCTGGGGGTGCCGGTGTCGCCGGCCGCGGCGGGCCTCGACGCCATCGGCTGCCTGCTCGTCGCCGCCGGTGGCGTCCTGGCCGCGGCCATGTCGGCCTGGCCGCCGCGGCCGGCGGCCGCCGGCCATCCGCTGGCGGCGCGGATCGACCCGCCATGGCTCGCGCTGCGGGAAACGCTCGGCGCGGCCTGGACGCTGCGGATCGCAGAGCGGTTCGACGCCATCGCGGCATCCCGGGGCTGGCCCTGCCGGCTGCGGTTTCGCGGCCTCGACCCGGGCGCGGAGGCGGCCGCCGGAGCCTGGGAGGCCGCCGCGGAGCGGGTGTTCCGTTCACTCATGCGGCGGTTCGTGTCCCAGTCGTGGATGCAGCGGCATCACGAGGCTCACGCACGGCTCATTGGCCCCGCCGATGGGCGGGTGTAGACTTCCCTTTCCCGGTTTTCGCCGGGAGCGTCCGCGCCCCTTCACCCCGGAGCCGATTCCCATGACCGACAAGCCCGCCCCCGAGTCGATGCAGGTGCCCGTGGACGAGTCGCACATCGTCGCCACCTACGCCAATTTCTGCCGCGTCACCGGCACGCCGGAGGAGTTGATCGTCGACTTCGGGCTCAACAAGCAGGTCGGAGGAACCGCCCCCGAGACCATCCAGCTCACCCAGCGGATCATCGTCAACTTCTTCACGGCCAAGCGGCTGGCGGCGGCCCTCGTGATGGCCGTGCAGCGGCACGAGCAGGCCTTCGGCCTGCTGGAGACCGACGTGCAGAAGCGGATCGTCCATTCGCAGGCCACCCGGGCCTGAAGCGGCCGCGGCGGCGGCCTCCAGTCATGAGCACCACCGAAGAAGCCCTCGAGGTCGAGCGGGCCAGGTCGCAGATCCTCTCGGTCATCGCCGAGGTGGAGCGGCTGGCCGGCGGCGACATGCCCGAAGGCGAGTTCTTTCGCGGGCTGCTCGACCGGGCGCTGGTCGCCATGGAGGCCGTCGGCGGTCTGGTGTGGCTCATCGGCGAAGGCGGCCGCGTCGAGCCGGTGTGCCACGCCGGCCTCGACCGGGTCGGCATCGCCGCCGACCCGCGGGCGCAGGAGGCGCACAACGGCCTCGTGCAGTCGCTGCTCGGCGCTCCCACGGGCCTGGTCGTCCCGCCGCAGGCCCAGGTGACGGGGGCCGACGGCGCGACGCTGGCCACCAACGCCACCGATCTCGTGGTGATCGCCACGCCGGTGGACAAGGGTGGGGCCCGCGCCGGCCTGATCGAGGTCTTCCACCACCCCAACGTCGATGACGTGCAGCGGGGCTACCTCCGCTTCCTGGAGCGGCTCGCGGGCGTGGCCAACGCCTACCTGGAGCGGCGGCGGCTGGCCGCCATCGACGCCCAGCAGGCGGCGCTCGCCCAGGTGGAGCGGTTCAGCCGGGCCGTGCACGAGTCGCTCGACCCCGTGGCCACGGCCTTCGTGCTCGCCAACGAGGCCCGGCGGATCATCGGCTGCGACCGCGTGAGCGTGGTCGTGAAGCGGCGGCGGAGGCTCAGGCTCGAGGCCGTCAGCGGCCAGGAGTCGGTGGAGCGGCGGGCCTCGGCCGTGCAGGCGATCGAGGCGTTGGTGCGGGTCGTGGCCCGGGCGGGCGACGCCCTCTGGCACCCCGACCCGGGCCGGGAACTGCCGCCGCAGATCGAGGAGGAACTCGAGCACTACATCGACGAGTCGCACGCCACGGCGCTGGCCGTGATCCCGCTGGAGAAGCCACGGCCCACGCCCGTCGTCAAGCCGGGCGGCGTGGATGCGGTGGCGGTGGCCAAGGCGGAGGCCGCCGCCCGCTCCGTCCCCGAGCCGATCGGGGCGCTGGTCGTCGAATGGTTCCAGTCGGCCGCGGTCGATGCCGCCCGCCGCGCCCGCGTGCAACTCGTCGCCGAGCACGGCCAGGTGGCGCTGGCCAACGCCCTGGCCCACACCGGCCTGCCGCTCTACCCGCTCATCGACCTCGCCGGCAAGTCGCGGGTGCTGACCTCGGCCCGCAACCTGCCGCGGACGGTGCTGGCGGCCCTGGGCGGCCTGGCCGCCGTGGCCGCCCTGGTCTTCGTGCCGGCCGAGCTGCGGCTGGAGGGCAAGGGCACGCTCGAGCCGGTGCATCGCCGCGACGTGTTCGCGCAGAGCGAGGGCATCGTGGACGGCATCGAGCCGGGCGTGGAGCACGGCGCGACGGTGCAGGCCGGGCAGTTGCTGGCCACGCTCCGCAACCGCGACCTGGAGGTCGCGATGGCCGACGCCCAAGGTCGCCGGGCCTCGACGCAGGAAGACCTGCTGGCGGCCCGGCAGTCGCTGCTCGAGGAGAAGATCTCGGCCGACGAGCGGCTGCGGATCCAGGGCCGCCGCAAGCAGCTCGAACGCGAGCTCGAGAGCCTCGACAAGCAGATCGGGCTCTATGAGCTCAAGCGACAGGAGCTCGAAGTCCGCAGCCCGATCGACGGCGTGATCGTCACCTGGCAGCCGCAAGACTTGCTCATGAAGCGGCCGGTGGAGAAGGGGCAGGTGCTGATGAGCGTCGCCGACAAGACGGGCCCCTGGGAG
>Ga0315903_10004600_pt1 | contig 18373 bp, 18 predicted proteins | sample LakEriMetagenome_7_FD_203524 | JGI IMG/M metagenome (GOLD analysis project Ga0315903, IMG submission 203524) | Freshwater fungal communities from buoy surface, Lake Erie, Ohio, United States - Buoy 2 MA119 | ecosystem: Environmental > Aquatic > Freshwater > Lake | place: USA: Lake Erie, Ohio...
TCCCACCGTCTGGCGACAGGTGGCTACAGGCGAACGGTGGCGACGGCTCCCCGTAGCCACCCGCTCCCAAGCGGTGGACGGCGGCGCGAGTTACGCCTCCCACCGTCTGGCGACAGGTGGCTACAGGCGAACGGTGGCGACGGCTCCCCGTAGCCACCCGCTCCCAAGCGGTGGACGGCGGCGCGAGTTACGCCTCCCACCGTCTGGCGACAGGTGGCTACGGGCGGCAGGTGGCGACGGATCCCCGTAGCCACCCGCTCCCAAGCGGTGGACAGCGGCGCGAGTTACGCCTCCCACCGTCTGGCGACAGGTGGCTACAGATGCGCTACCATCTAGCAACAATAGCTACAGACCTCGCGACGAAGGATATAATATCGGTGACTTTCGCCGAACGGTCGGCTTATCCATTTCTTTCCAACGAACGGAACACAACCCTACTGCGAGTCCTGATTATGAGAGACGAGCCACAAAACTCACTGCCATGGCTTGAACCAGGATTTTATCGTGGGCAAGCCTACGTTCATTGGGTGATGACCATTCAGGATCGCAAGACGGGCTGGCTTGTTCCGATCTTTTACTACAAGTTTCGTGAGATACTTACCCATGCTGCTTTTCGTTATGCCTTTGCGTGTCCTATCTTCTGTTTGATGCCAGATCATATGCATATGCTATGGCTTGGAATCGACGACCGCACAGATCAATTAAAGGCATCAGAATATTTCCGGAAACGGATTTCAGGACCACTTGGTAAACTAGGTGTCAAGTTCCAACACCAGCCCTATGATCATGTACTCAAGGACGAAGAGAAACTCGATACTCAAGTTTGCAACTTGGTTGAGTACATCGCAAGGAATCCTGAACGCAAAGAAATAGTCTCACTCGATCAATTCAAATCGTATCGTTACACAGACTGTCTGATCCCTGGTTATCCTGAACTGAAGATATGGCAGCCTGATTTCTGGCCGCGATTTTGGCGATGCTATTCATTCCTTAGGAAGAACGGCCTTTTCCGTCCTGCAGACGAAGTGCTATAGTGACCGTAAGTGCGTAGCCATCCGCTCCCAAGCGGTGGATGGCGGCGCGAGTAAAGCCTCCCACCGTCTGGCGACAGGTGGCTACAGATCTTCGTAGCCACCCGCTCCCAAGCGGTGGACGGCGCGAGTTACGCCTCCCACCGTCTGGCGACAGGTGGCTACTGGTCTTCGTAGCCACCCGCTCCCAAGCGGTGGACAGCGCCATCGACCAGCCCTATTCATCAATCGTATTCACCCCTCCAGATTCCACCACAATCTGTCGGCTAGTTGGGCGAACGATCGTGTACCTGGTTCGATTCGACATGATTCGTTTCAAACAATACCCAATCAATGTTCTTTGGATGGCGTTCTGGGTCTAAACGAGTGGAGTGCAACAGTTGGATTTTCCAGCGATCGACCTCTTTGACCAAAACCGCACTCTCGAGCCAAACGACTGTCCGCACCCCACTCTCGTTACGGATCACGGCTTTGTTCCAGTAGCTCACCCAAACCACGTCACCATTTTGCCGGGCGCGAATCTGGCTAAAGAAGTTCTTTCGCTCGTAAGGCTTACCTTTGGGTTGGACCGCTTCGATCAATCTCTGCATCGTCCAGTCTTCGCCATGTTCGAGCAACTGGAAGTCTTCCGTTGCCGTTTCCTGCATCGCTTTGCCATCATGTATGGACATCGCAGCAAAAAGTTCTTTAACCGATTCGAAGGCCGGATGGTCAGCGGCATTTGCTGTTGCTATGCTTAACAATTGCCAACAAAGCCAAAAGCTCAATGAAGAAATTACGCGTTGCTTTTTGAAAGTTCTCATAGCTTCCACTCTCAGGAGGTAATTGAAATAAGATTGACGAGATCATTCTACTATCGTGGCCACCCGTCGCCAGACGGCGGAGGCCTTACTGAATCGCACTGAAGTAGCCCCCATGGTTCGGACCACGGTTTAGATAGAAATCCTCGTGTTTTTTGAGCCCAATAAGGGTCTGATTTTGGGATCCCATCGGGGAGTATGCATCGAGTAGCGAACCAGAAACCTCGCCATCATTTCTCCTTCGCTGAGAACTGAGCTTGCTTGGCCATCGGCATGATCCCCACATCTTTTTGCTGCCCGAGGATTGCTTCTCCGCCACCGTCATCCACACGGTCGTTTCCAGTAAGATACAAAACAGGACCAAACTCAGAGGTCTTAAATTTCAAGAACCCACCATCATAAGGATCCTTAGCCCACGCGCCATTCAAATTCAGCTCCTGAATCTCCTTGGCCGTCCCGCCCTGGCGTCGCCATTGAAGCAAGGCGAGCAGACATCGCGTTTGCGCATCGATCCGCTTGGTAGCTTCTTGTGTTGCATTCATCGCAGGCATCACCGAAGCAAACATCCAGCTTTTGCCAAAATCAGACTCTCGACTTGGCATCACACTCACAAAGACTCCATCTTGAACCAGTTGCTTCTCCGCAACGGTTTTCATGGTATATAGGTAATCAGCCTCGCTCTGAAGCGAGAACCAAAGATGTCGAGTTGCAACCGGTACCGTCGGATGGAATACGTCTACAAAAAATGGAATTTCAGAATAAATGACCCTCTTCCATTGGGCATTGGTATCAAAAGCTAGCAGCACATCTTCCAAGCCCTTTAGCGAAACATCGTCGACCGAACCTGCATACAAAACTTCGGCAGCATAGTGAATGCCGATGCCTCGCACTGCTGTCGCAACCAGATAACTTACCATGGTCGGCTGCCTCGCAATCAGTTGACTCCATTTCAGTATGGCAACTGCACTTGCCATCGCTTCCTCCTGTTTCTCCTGAGCAATCTTCAATCGCACGTCAGCCGACAGCACACGAGCCATCGATCGGAATTCTTGCGATCGATCCAAAATCTCTTGAAGAACCCCCTCGACCTTCTCGGTATTGATCGGTATTTGTAACTGCTCCTTGTTCGCGGCTTGCAGCAGCTCGTCAATCATCGGCTTATACGACGCCATGATGGCTGCAAGTTCGGTGAGGGCCTCCGGGGAAAGCCTTGGCTCGGAAAGAAAGGGACGCTGCTCATTCGCATTGCCACTTACCGCATCGTCGGCCGCTTTGATCCCTTCTTTCCATTTCTTAAATTCAATATATGCATTGTCTTGATCTGGCACGCTATCCTGATACAGGTCCGTAAGATGAATGGGATTGCCAGCCTTGACGATTTCCTCGCGTATCCTAGTGACTTTTTTGCCAGCGGTATAGTTCATCAAGCTAAGCCCAGCTAAAGCGATGGCTAAGCAGGCTAAACCCGTGACGAACCCCCACTTTAAGAATGATCCTCGTTTTTGCATCGAAATGATCCTCTAATGATCCTTTTAAGATAAATCGCCAAAATTTCAGATTGAAGTGCTTTTGGTCTCGGCTACCCGAGATTCGAAGGGAATCGACGTCGTCGCCTCTTTCTCGATCGAAGGGGACCAAAATCGCCTTTTCCTTTCTTTCTTGTTTCAGTGCTCGCCACAAATCACGCCGGACGGCAGAAAACAAGTAGGCTTCTAAATCCCGGACTGTACCTAATCGACTTCGATTTCGAACCAAACCTACCATGACCGCTTGGACGACATCGAGGGCTATTTCATCATGCTTGACCACCGCTCGTGCATACCGAATCAGGCGTTCGGTGTAGCGTTGATGGAATGCATACCACGCGGTTTCTTCGCCGCGAGCTAGCGATTCGCAAAGGTTGTCGTCCGTGGTCGAATCAAAGGACATGCCATGACTCAAGGGAATAGTGGTGCGTCTTCTTGAGCCATCCTAGAGCTCAAGCAGAAGATGCGTCGGATTGTATCTGCCTCACAAACTTTAGGTGCAGTCTGCCACCGATTTTTGCGAGCAACTGTGACTGCCTTCTGAATGAGGCTAGAGAAAGACGCTTTTTTTGCGAGGCGAAGAAAAAAACTCAAATTTTCCGCTTTTCAGGTGAGAAATCACACAGCTACCTTCCAAACGTAAAACGTGATAGACTTGCGAATACCAGTAACAAGTAGTCGTTCCAGTCGGTATGATTGAATGAGATTCTCATCGCTCTGCTCCCAATCGACCGAGGTCAGCCAATGAACCAGCTTATCCTCCTGATAAACACCAGCGTGTCCTTACACAACTAAGAACCCCGATTAGCCGACCACCGGTTCCCATACCTTTCGAAGACCACCAACCGCAGGTCGGACAAAGAAGCCCACAACAAGGTTGTCTCGTCGCTGATTTCTAGCTGTCGCACTGTCATCCCACAGTGAGATCACCTACCTACCGATGAGGCAAGGATACTCATACCTCTGCGCTGCAATGGACTGGCACAGCCGATTCGTGATCTCTTGGAGGCTCTCGAACAGCATGGATACGAAGTTCGTTTTAGAGGCATTAGACGAGGCCTTGGAGGTCAGTCAAATACGAAGAAGGTTTATCTCAAGGAATACGCTTCTTTGATGACTACGATTACCACAGGCCGCATCAAGGGCTAGGTAATCAGACACCGTGGGAAGTCTATCGCCCACGGGGTCGAAAACGACCGGCGGCCGCTATCTAACGCGGGGCCGCCTGTGGTCCGAACCGTGGGGGGCCACCTCAGTATGAACCAGTCTCAATGCTCGAAGCAAAGGGAATCAGGTCAAATCAACGAAACTTATATCGCCTAGCTTCGAGCGATTTTAGGCCTATAATGGAATCAAAGTCTCGGTTCGATGTCGATGAGTCCTCGCGACGAATCCCAAAAAAGGTTGATTTATTGAGGGTAAATCCATGCTTTACCAGTACGTCTTTGGCGACAAACCGATCGACGGTTACACCATCAAGCGAGGGCTTGGAATCGGGGGGTTCGGCGAGGTTTATTTTGCGGAAAGCGATTCAGGGAAAGAGGTTGCTCTCAAGCACATTCAGAAGAGTCTGGACGTCGAAATCCGTGGTGTAAGGCAGTGCTTGAACTTGCGTCACCCGAACCTTGTTGGGATTTATGATATTCGGTACGACCAAGCGGGCCGAGGCTGGATCATCATGGAGTTCATCCATGGTCAAACGCTACGGGATCTATTGGATCATACGGCCGAGGGGATGCCAATCCAACAGGCTGTGTCGTTATTCGTTCAAATGCTAGCTGGATGTATCCATCTGCACGATGCGGGAATCGTTCACAGAGACCTAAAACCGGCCAATATATTTATCGAAAACGGTATAGCGAAAATAGGTGATTACGGATTGGCTAAATTCATCAGTGCTTCCCGACGCGGTGGACAAACCGAAGCGATTGGAACCTTGCATTACATGGCCCCGGAAATCGCAAAAGGTGAATACGGCAAGGAGATCGATTTCTATTCGCTCGGTATCATCTTGTTCGAAATGCTAACTGGCAAGTTGCCATTCGAAGGTCAAAGCGCTGGGGAAGTTCTCATAAAGCACCTGACCGCCGATCCTGACCTATCGAGGATACCAAAAGCTCTCTCACCAATTGTGCTCAAGGCTCTGACGAAAAACCCTACCAACCGTTATCGAGACGGAAGGCGCATGCTAGCCGATCTTGGTTACTCCCTTGACTCAGGCGGCTACGCAATCCTTGCTACCGACCCCAAGCACGCATCGAGTGTCAGGATCGATCCCAATTCGAAAACGATTGGATCAAGAATTGCTGGGTTTTTCAATCAAAGCAGGGAAAGACTCGCCAGAGATCTGAGACGAAAACCTCTCCCTCGATTTGAGTTGCTCCCCGGTCAGCAGCAAGCACTTCAACTCCGAGACTTGCAACGCCAACAACTCAGACAGCAATCCACTCTTACCAAAATCAGTACTGCCACTCGAGCCACGATGTTCACTGGGTTCATTTGCATGCTAGCTACCCTCCTAGGTGGATATCTGATGTTGTCCAACGCCGAGTTCTCCAACGAGGACTGGCTTGGTGCTATCGCTTGGTTAGGAGTGATGACCGCATTGACCAGTTCGACGGTGATCTTCCTGACTCGGCGATGGGAGACCAAAACAGAGTTCCCTATTATTTTTCGCTTTGTCCTCATGGCTACCGGTATCCTACTTGGCCTGGCGAGCTTTCAACTCAGCGAGTACCTGATGATTCCATGGGAAAAAATTTCAGGTAAAATCATCCCTCTTGTTAGCCACTCGAACATGACGATCGACCCGGCGACCAACGAGCTCAAAACCGAGATCATCGAATACCGGTTTAACTCTTCCTGGATAGGTTTTTATCGGGCCAACGGATCCCCCCTACTTAAGGCGCATGTGGCTTTTTTCGCAGTCTTGATGTGGTCAATCCGATGGTGGAAACTGTCAGATGCTCTGCGGAAGAACTACTTCGCATTCATGTCCATCGTCTGGGTATTTCTCATCACAAACCTCATTTATTGTGTGTTTTATTTTCCGATGCCTTGGGCGATTTTGCTTGCCTGTGCAGTAAGCGTCGTAGTGCAATTGGCATCTCCTTGGGTTGAACCGATTCACCGGCAAGTGGAATCCGTCGCCTCAAGCTGAACGCAAGGTGAGCGCGTCGTACACAGGGATTCGCATACGCCCAAAGTCCGAAGAGTTCGGGGCCAAGAGACGTCGAGACTCTCGGCGGATCCTAGGAACCCGGCCAAAAGCGGTACCGATGCCTGGACTCTGTTGACGGCGAGCATCGATCAAGTTACTTTCCAGTTGCTTTAGTCTCTGGCCATGACACGAGGTATCGCACGAATGCGCCAAAGGGGAGCAAGAGTTAGCTCGACCGCTAGGATAGAGGCGATGGAGCGAAACTCGTGGTCGTATCGCTGGTAATTTTCGTCAGGAAGAGTCTTTTGCGATGAATCGGAATTCTACTATGCTGCTTCGCTTTGTGGGTGTCGCTCTGTACTTTGGATTGCTTTTTACTGGCAGTTCTAATTCGGTGGCCGAAGACGAAGGTCAGGCAGTCAAGTATCAAAGGATCGGATCGCAAGAGTTTAAAAATTTTCTGGTCGGCTGGGATGAGTCGAGCCAACCGCAGCGGTTCGCGCTCATCAGGTCGGCCTCAGAGTACGATCAATTGTTCCAACCTGCTGCAGTCAATGGTTCGCGAGGTCCATTTGCTCCACCTCCCAAATCGTATGAGAAAGAACAAATCTTGCTGGTAGGTCGAGAGATGCCAGCACCGACCAACATGGAAGCCGTTTTTGAGATCGAATCGCTGCAGGAGAAAGGTACCATGTTGCTTTTGAAGTATCGCTACAAGGCACCCAAACCGGCGAGTTATAACGTACGCAATTACGTCGCGATCCGGCTCCCTGCGAAAGCTTATGAACGGGTGATCTTTGTTGAGAACGGCAAGGAGGTCGGAGAACTCCAAGTGGGTAAGGGGCAGTGGGTCAAACCAGAGCCTAAGAAGGAATAGCAATCGGCTCTACCAACCCGTAATCGCTAACCTTGAGTGGTAGCCGCACGATGAAAGTCAGCAAGCGTCTTCTAGTAGGCACCGGGGAGCTGGAAATGAGAATGACGTCTCGATTTTTCGAATCACAACCTGTTTCCGAATCGGTGTTGGTATGAAGGATCTTACGCTTACAAACAGTCCCAATCAAATCATCATTCGTTGGTTGTTTGGGATTGGTATCCTCATGACGATTGCCAATTGCTTGTTGGCTTTTTTCTTCGTCAGGGAGTATGCAGGTTACGGCCTTCTTGTCATGCTGGGTGTGGCTGTCCCTCATATCGCGCTTGGTTCCGCCGCATGGGGATCCGAATCGAAAGTGGGCTTTTGGATCCGATTGTCGCTCTGGATCGTATCCAACGCGATGCTTTTTTTACCCTTTGCAACAACCACTCCGCATAACTTTACGCGTTGGATGGTTGGCCAATTCAACGCCGCCGATGTTGGATTCTTCGCCACAAAATCCTACATCATGACCATTGCCAGCAAGATGACTTTTGTCGCGATCGTCTTCTTCCCGCTATGGCCCATTGCCGAGATCATCATCGCTATGATCCAAGCCGGAAGGACGGATCCGGAAGACGATGAAACGACCAACAAGAATGAAATTTGTTCTATTGGGCTTGGGGCAACCGCCTTCTCAGTATTCCAATTTTTATTCGGGTTCGCATTGCTAGCCTACGCACTTGGAATCCAAATGGACACCGACCACATGCCGGATCTCCTTTGGTCAGCTCCATATCAACCCATGTTTACCGTCGCCTGTTCCCATCTCATGATTGGTTTCGCAATCCTAAGCCGAGATCGTAGGGGATGGATTGCACTAGCAATCAATGCTCTTGCATGGTGCGCTGTTGCAATTTCCTCGTTTTCCTAGCAAACTACCTAAAGAATCCTATGGGATATCCACCACCACAACTGATCATTCTTGTTCTAGTTGGCATGGTTGCCATCATGCTAATTCACTTCCTAGGTAGCGCTCTTTTCCTACGTCGCTTACCGAAACGTACGAGCGATAAAACCGCTTTCTCTCTCTACCGAAACAACTTGATTTTCTTAGGTTTGGCCATAGCGATCGCATGGGATGCTTTCATCATGTTTATAATCTAACCCCTCGGTTCCTCCGATTGACATCCTTTGGAACCAGCTCACGAGATTCTCATCTCGCTGGGCATGCTCTTGGCTCTTATGCAATCCCCTTTGATCGTCCGGTGATATCGCTCAATCTTTCCATTGCTTTGAGGGTAGTAAGGCGAAGTTTTCACATGGGTCATTCCTGCGATGCGTATGAACTCTTTGAAGTCTCTGGAGATGAATTGGGGGCCGTTACCCCCCCTCACTGACATTCTAGTTCGCGCGACTTTGAGACTCCCGAGAGTCGGGATGCCAACGGCAGAGAAAGCACCCAAGCCGTTTCGCGCCTGGGCTGGTAGAGACATCGCGCCAGGGAGAGTTTGAGACTGGGCCAACGCGTGCATACCCTTGAATATACTGCGTAGAAACGCGAACAGGCCGACGTTTCGAGGCGTCGGCCTGCATGTATAAACCCTGGGTATTTTTGGTTCGTGGAAAAATCAACAAACTTTGTAGGACGGTAAGAAACTAGCCTTTGCTCTTGCGTCTTGCCCTGCAAGCTATACCCAACGCACCAATCGTGAAGATCGCCATGGAGGTAGGTTCGGGGACTGCGCTAGAGGGAAACTGTCCGTTGAACGTAGAGATTCCTGAACCACTGATAATCATGAGACTTCCAGCCGTTGTCGCAAGAGCTCGCCCAGTGAGTGTCAGAGAACCTGTAACGGTCACGTCGCTCGATACGCTCGACATTGAACCCAGAATAAAAACTCCATCGATGCTACCATCGATCGGGTAAGCAAATCCCGCAAAAGCAGCCCCTGGACCCAACGCACTAGAACCGTCAAGTAAAAAAGGCCCAAAGTTCGCCTCGGTTATCTCGAACGGATCAAAACCCTGAATCGTCATCAAACTGACCAGTGAACCAGCGGACTTGCCGCGTGCTCCAGCAAGCGTGGCTTCCGGACTTCGGCTGCGGCGATCTCGTGGCTACAGGGCAGTTCAGTTCTGAGACGGACAAGCATGAACGGGTGGGAGCTAATGCTCGCAGATCGACCAAGTTGCTAGGGGCGAGCGCATGGTTCATTCCTGAGGGTCAATCGTGCGCTAACGATAATCCGCCGGTCAATCTGGTTTTCCCCGGAGGCGAATAACCCAATGAAATTCTCTAGAAAAACGCGCAAAGGAAAGGCTTTCAGACGCATGGCGATCATTCGCCCAGAGCAAACGGCCACGCCGCCTAGCGGCGGTGTTTTTTCTGACTGGATTGACGGTGTTGACAGGATACGAGCGCTTCGACTTGGCGATAAATTCAGGACAATAAACATTTCAATGTGAGTAAAATAATTTGGCAACGAAGGATTGAGAGTAATACCTCGCACACCTTCGGAAACGCTGTCGCCTCGTTGGGAAGACATCGATTGGGAAATGAATCGGATGAGTATCCCCGAGACGAAGGTCGACCCTCGACGAAAAGTTCGAATTCTTTAACGATTCCCGTGAAAGCCCTTTGGCATCGAACCAATTCAGTAGCAATGGCTCGTGACGCATTGCGAAACGATTCCTGCTCAATAAACTCGCGAATGCCTCGATGGAGTAAATAGTTCTGCCGGGAACCAACTCGAACGCCCCTCCTAGAGAACTCCGAGGACAGGTAACAAGCCAGGTGCTACTTTGGTGGCCTCCCTTTGGTATGAATGGCTGAGGTTCAATTAACTACTACATTGAGCACATGCAGCATAGTTCGTTCTGGTCGTATCACGCAACCGAAAACCTGTGGAGCTATTTAGGCGTCTCTATTTCATCACCTTCCCCGGACCTTTGCACACTGTGTTAGTCGGAACCAGCAATCGCTCTCGTTGGCTCGTACTGTAGCGCCGCCCGCAACCGGATCCAGCGAGTTTCATCGGAATCATCCCAGATATCAAGAAATCGAGGCTTCTCGTTCGGAAGTTCCAATACAACTCGATCTACCAAATCATTATGCTTGTCCATGTGTTCGAGCCATTTTTCTATGTTTTCATTACCATTCAGTCGTCCAATAAATTCGTTGCGTTCATGATCCGTCAAAGGACGTCGACGTTCAACCTGTGTCGAAAGCAAATAAATGATCCAAAGTAGCATTATCCCTGGAGGTATTGACGCCCACTTACAGCGGTCAATCCACTCCATGTATCTGATATCGCCGGGTACAAAAAAAACTCGAATTCCAAGCACAAGTCCTTCAATCACAGATACAGTGAAACAGCCGAGAAGAAACAAAGCGATCATCGCAATGGGCACTAAACAACAATCAAAGAATCGAGACTTCCACCACTGAGCCCGATAGTGGCTGTAATTCGAGCTTAGATCCCCTAAATAGATGTCTTCGAATTTCCCACAAACCAGACAACGATGGCGAAGCTTTTTCTGCGAGATAAGATCATTGGCAGCATTCTTTCTTGCGTCTTCGCGAAGCTTAGAAAGCTTCTTCTCTTCGTTGCGAAATTTCCCTGAAAAGATATCTGTCTCACCGTATTTCGACGCTTTTCCGATACCAAGCGAGATCATGGGGAAAACATTTTCGCAGTGAGGACATTTCGTCATTTGAACATCTTTGACAAGACAGGTTAGCGTGATGGTTTTGGCCATTAGAGAGTTTTCGGTCTGATTAGCATTGATCGATTCAGGTAAGTGGAAAACTGGGGCAGGCATTGTACCTCGCCGCAATATAAATTTGCAAGCAAAACCTGTTTTGGCTCAGCGTAAGCAGCCTAAACGTTGGTTCGGTTTAGCTTGGTAATTGATGGAAAAAAGCAGATGCTTTGCGTCTTGGGGGCTCTGCCCTAACGCCCTGGATTTATTGCATTGTGGCCAAAGGCAAGTGGCACTTGCAGGGTGGGAAACTCTCGACCTCCGCGCCCATTGCACTTGCCTTCGGTATCGAGCGCCCACTTCAGCTGCTCGGAGTTTAGCTCGTTCCGAAAGGTCACCTACGGCGTTAGCTTGGAAGATCCGCGAAAGATCGATTCGACAAGGCATATCCAACCGGGTTGGAAGAATCGCGAGCTGGGACTCTCTCAGCTCACCCGGGTTATGGTTGCCGTTGGGGAGAAAATGGGCACAGATGTACGAATGGGAAAACACGGAGTTGAGTTCGGACCCGCATTCCGTAGTGGTACAGCGATAGCCCGGTAACGGGCATCCTTACCCGATTTGCTTCATTTTGGCATGAAGCGTGTTTGAAGCGTTACGGTGTGAAGCGTGTTCTCTTCTGCATTGAGCAGGTAGTCTTCCGTGAAATTGGGTAGAGTCAACCATCGGCGATTCCCAACGGCCATTGCTTCGGTCGTCACGTTGCCACCGTACCAGTGCACGAGAATCCCAACCCAGTCGGCATGCTTCCCTGCCAAAACCGCTGAAACGAATTGAATCCATCGATCGACTTCGGGATGTGGGCCGGACAGGCGAGCCTCGGATTCCGCATGTTTTCTGGCCGCGTCTGCCTTTGTCTGTTCAATCCACCGATCGATCTTGTTTTCGGTCCACCCTTTCTTCTTGAGCTTCTTGATCTCACGCGATAGGTCGGGATCACGATCCGGAAGTCTCCCGTCAGATCGTAGGGAGACACCGATTTCAGTACCACAATCACACATTCCGCGAGTTGTCAGAAAGTAACGCTCGCCGGGGTGCAATTGCTTGACGACGCCCGGATTGTCGAGCGGCTCCCATTTCAGCAGCGACGCCTTCGCCAGACGGCGTACTGCCGATTCATCGCCATTGGGTGCCATTGTCGCGGTGATGTAGTAGCACATGAATTAGTGACGCAACGCCACCGATGACCCAGCGGCGAGAAGTGAAGTTTCTAAAAGTTCAGGCGGTCGATCCGCCGCTTGGTGTCCATCGAATTGGGTGCGTTCGGCATGGGCATTGGTTTGTGGATTTTAAGCCCCCTGTGCGAGATAGGTATCTCATTAGGAGATCAGTATACCAAAGGACCACTTCAAGAGAATAAGCACGTGGTGAAGGTAACTGCGAGAGGGCGTCAGACCCGCAAAAACAAGCGAACCGGATTGGTAAGAGTCGTAAAGGACCTTGGCACATGCCCAAGACGATCGCAAGTGGTTTAGCGAATGCGTCTGAGTGCGTTAGCTATTTCTTCTTTGAGATGATCGGAGATGTTAGGGGCTTTCGCAAGTTCCTGAAGCGCTGGTACAGATTCCCTAGCTGCAGGGCCGAGATTTCCAAGTGCATCCACTGCAGAAGCCGCAGGGTGATAAAAGCTACCGTCATAGCTTTCGAGCAGGCGAATGTAAGCGGCAATTACCCGCGGTTCCGAGATTCCGCGACCGCTAAACGCTTCAATCACCGACCTGACCACCGATTCGTTCTCGTCGTCGATCAGTGGAAAACAGCGTGCCACTGCTGACTCTGGATCGATGGCAAAGAACGCATCCACAAGTCCCAAACGGATCAACTCGGATTTGTGTTTCTTTGCTCGCTCAAGTGAATCGAGGAGTGGACGAGCTAAGGCTCCGAGTTGTGCTATTGCTTCTGGAGCGTCGTTTTGAACCCAATTGTTTTCCATGTCGGCGAGCATCAATCGCTCCAATAGATCCAGAGACTCCTGAACGGGTGTGCCTGTAATGCAGCAAACGGCTGCCGCAGACCAGATTCGAACCTTCTCATCGTACTCGGGGCCTGTGAGCTTTTTGAGTCTCGGGATTGCATCCGATGCCCTCGGTCCAATCGTTGCCAAGAGGCGAGCAACACGGCCCCTTAGCTTCTCCGGCTGAGAGAAGTGATTTGATATCGCGATGTAGACGTCTGAATCATCGTCGAGCAGTTTAATAATTTCCGGGATAATGTCGGCTATTCGATCACACCGCTCGCTTAAGGCGTCAAGCACAGTCCATTTCACCATTGGATTAGAGTCCAACAGAAGTTTTCCAAATTGGTTAATGGATTCATCGCTATCGTCTGCCACAGCACTCAAGGCCGAAATGGCTCGCGAACGCAAATAGACATCCTTATCGCTGCAGTATGGCAGGATCATTTCGTATGCACGAGGATTCGGCTTGCTAATTCGAGAGAGAACCTCGAACGCTTGTCCCTTAGCTTGGTCGCTTTCAAGCGCCGGAACGATTTCCAAGATAGGCACGGTTGCGACTGAAGACGATTCGAGCAATTTGAACCAAGCACGTTGACCGACCGTTTCACGCCCCATCAAATGCTCAACCGCGGTACGCTCGTCGTTGAGCAACAGGGTGAGTTGTCGAGCAACCTCTGGACTGTTTAGTAAGCTATCCGGCAACGAAGATATTGCAGATGCGATTTCCTGTGGATTTCGCGACCTCAGCTTGGTCAACGATTCGCTCGCTGCGTCGTCTTGTGCGACGATGCAATTGCAAAAGGTTAGTATGGTCACGAGCGTTATGATTTGAACGGATGAGTGCATACAGAGAGTTGGAATGCTGAACGATGCTTTCGATTTGAGACAGGGCCTTCTGCGGAGAGAACTACAATTCTCCCGCGACTAGCGATGCGGTAGTAACCGGGAGGTCATTTTGGTTTTCCAGTTTTCGTCCGCTTTATGAAGTTCGAGACTTTTCTATAACCCCCCCCATCTGACATTCCAGCTCGCGCGACTTTGAGACTCCCGAGAGTCGGGGTGCCAAAGGCAGAAAAAGCACCCAAGACAATTCGCGCCTGGGTTGGTAGAGACATCGTACCGGAGAGAGTTTGAGACTGGGCCGGCGCGTGCAAACCCTGGAAAATACTGGGTAGAAACGCCAACAGGCCGAGGTTTTGAGGCGTCGGCCTGTTGGTATAACCAGAGGGTCAAACTGAGTTCGATTTCCCTTATTCAGTTGCCAGATCCAAACTCCGCTCTAGCTCAGATGCTACACTGGATCGTGCGTCGATAGCTCACGACCAGCACACTCTGAGTTTTCTATGAGAGGATGATCCATGCCAAACACGCCATCAATTATTTCCAAAGTTCTCGTTTTGATGCTGGTAGTTTTCGTGGATCAATTGCAAGCCCAGACGCCCAAAGAGATCACCAACAGCATCGGGATGAAGCTGGTGCTGATCCCCAAGGGGACATTCATGATGGGCTTGCCTGAGAGCAAGGAAGGCCGTGATAAGGACGACGAAACCCAGCACGAAGTGACGATCAGCAAGGACTACTACCTTGGCGTGATAGAAGTCACGCAAGGACAATACGAGAAGGTGATGGGAACCAACCCGAGTCACTTCCAGAAGCAGTTCATCCGCAAGAGCGACAGTTCAATGTATCCGGTCGAACAGGTTTCATGGGAAGATGCTGTCGATTTCTGTAAGAAGCTTTCGGAATTGCCCGAGGAGAAGAAAGCTGGTCGCGTGTATTGCTTGCCGACGGAGGCGGAATGGGTATACGCTTGTCGCGCTGGCAGTAAGACCGCCTATAGTTTTGGAGAGAGGTCAAATTCACTGGGCAACTATGCTTGGTTTGGTGGAAACAGCATGAATCAGACGCATCCTGTCGGTGAGAGGAAACCCAACGCCTGGGGCCTTTACGACATGCACGGCAATGTTTGGGAGTGGTGCAGCGACCGCTACGGTGAATATCCCAAGGTTGCGGTTAGCGATCCCGTTGGACCACGGGAGGGCTCGGTTCGCGTGCTCCGTGGCGGCAGTTGGTGCGACGTTGCCGCAAGTTGCCGGTCGGCGATCCGTCGCAGGTACGTCCCGTCGATCCGGGGGCAACGACCTTGGCTTCCGCCTTGCCCTGAGTCCATCCGGAATCCCCCAGTCGCCGGAGGCGGACAGCAAGTAAACGCATCGCCCAGCAAAGTTATCTGTTGGTCACCGAAGATGATTTTGCTAAGGCAGCCGGCGTGGCGAAGTTGACGGTGGAGTGACTGGTTGGTGTGGGGAGGGTGCCCGGAAACGGGCATCCTTACCCGATTTCTGTTCCAATCCTGCTTATTCTGCTACCGAAAAATGGATTAAAGAAGCGGGTAGCACCGCTTCGGCTTTGAGAACTCTCAACACGGTAAACAGCAACGGTCGCACACCGTTAAATTTGATCACGTAGCCAAAGTCAGTTTTTTCGATCCGTGTCAACTTCCGGCCAAGACACGGCGCAATTTCCGACTTGGGACACCATTCGGATTCCAAGTTCACGCGAGAAAACAAAAGTCGATAAACGTTCTCCGATTGAAATGTTGGAACCTCGGAGCAATTCCCATCCATCTTGGCGAGTATGAGTCGCGTCGACTCAGAGCTAAGACAGAGTGAAGCATTTTCGAGACAAAATCCGCAACAGTTTCCTGTCCACCAAAACTTGTTCAGTATTTGGGATCGACAACACTCTTGTATTTCGATCAAGCTGGAACTCGCATTGAGCGTCCTGGATGAATCAATTGCATCGCCAGCGGATGTGTACGATGTCGGTGGACAGGATTCGACATCCACTGAAATGTATTGGTGGCTATCAGTCATCGTCTTGTTCCGAGGAAAGGTGAGTTGCAGCGTATTTGCCAGTCGTTGGATTGTAACAGACTGTGTAAATCGCCCCACAATCCGACATGCATCGAATCATGGTTGTGAAACCGATGGCAACAATCGCTGGATTGGTAGTAGGACGCTCGTCTAAATCGGTGACTTCGTCGGGCGGAATGCAACCGACGGGATCCTAAAGCGTGTCAAAATAAGTCCCCTGTGTGAGATAAATGTCTCTAGGGGATCAGTATACCAAATGACCACTTCAGGGGAACAACCACGATGCTACCAACACTCTGCAGGAATCTCTGCCGGGGCCGGGATTGAATCAAGTCTGAAAAGCGAGTCTACAAACGGTTAGCAAAGCAACCAAAGTGCACAGCGCGATTTGCATGCCACCGGTTACATAGTTTGACCATGTAAGACTCGGAGTGACTTCAGAGTACCAGCCAATAAAGAGTTCGCGAAGCTCAAAGGCAGCGACAATCAACGCAACCGTGGCCAGAGCAATCATCGATAACGTTTGCATGTTCCGTTCTGTCATAATCTCTGAGTCGACAAACCAAGGATTCTTCTGCGACTAGCGGGGCGGAAACAAAAGTCACAATTGAGGTTATCACAACGCAACGCTCAGGTCGACGGAACCGAGCATAACATTCCGGCAAAAAGCACTGTAGGTTGAACCTGACCGAACCTGCTGCCGCACGCTCAATATTCGCGCCTCCATCGCGCCGGCCATAACCAGGAGGTCAGTCGTCTTTGATGCGTTTCTCGGGTTATGGAGTAGAGAAAAAGCGACTCTCTCGCACCGTAGCGATGCAAAACGCCAATGAAATCGTCGGCCTAGGGAAATCGAAGCGCCCAAGAGTTTGCGGGCGTTACCTGCCGGTTATAGGAATGGGCCTCCAAAACTCGCGCTTTTGTCGCGCGGGGCATAACCGGGAGGTCATTTTGGTTTTCCAGTTTTCGTCCGGGTTATGAAGTTCGAGACTTTTCTATACCCCCCCCCATCTAACATTCCAGCTCGCGCGACTTTGAGACTTCCGAGAGTCGGCTAGCGAATGGCAGAATAAGCACCCAAGACGATGCGCGCCTGGGCTGGTAGAGACATCGCACCAGGGAGAGTTTGAGACTGGGCCGGCGCGTGCAAACCTTGGAAAATACTGGGTAGAAACGCAAACAGGCCAACGTTTTGAGGCGTCGGCCTGTTGCTATAACCGGAGGGTCAAACTGAGTTTGATTTCCCTTATTCAGTTGCGGGAGACAATTTCTCGTCGAACACTAACCGAGACCTCTCCCCTGACACCATCATCGATGCCAGGGTTGGACTCGATCATGCAAAGCCAACCCTGAACGTTGATTGCTCCATGAGTGGGGAATAACGCAGAGGATCGAGTGAAGTGGGGGGCTTTGTAAACTACTTAGTATTGCTCGGGATCTTTGACTCCCGTTTGGCTAAGTTGGCTTCTAATTCCGCTGTCGCTTCTTCTGGCGACAGTTCTACGATTTGCCCGTCACGCCAGATGACGATTTCGGTCCCCGATTGGCGAGCTCGATCGATGACTTTTCGACAAGCTGCCTCGAATGCCAAATTTGCCTTGGCGATCCATGAGTCTGGAGCATTGCTTTTAGTCATTGGATGCGTCCTTACGATGCAGTTGAATACGTTCCCAGCTATTGTAGTCTAAGACCAGTTCTTTTTCACCGTCAATCACAGCGATTGGAATTGGCGGGAAGGAAGCGCCGTCAAAAACGCAGGTTGTGTTGACAATCGGAATGTACAGATCTAAGAGATTAGCCAAACCGCGAGCATATCGTCGACGTACAAAAGTTTCGGGAATATTGTGACCACCTTCGCGCACGCGTTTGGCAACTCTCTGGATTGCCAACTCCGGATTAGGAAGCCAAATAAAGTAGAGCATCACTCGATATCCCAAGCGACGCCACTGGATGACTGAACCGTGGTAGCTCCTCGCTGCCAAGGTGGTTTCAAAAGAAAAGGTCGATCGAGTGGAAACCAACTCGTCGATTCGCTTCAGCAGGAGTTCCGACGCTCGAATGGCTTGCGACTCTGGAGCGAATGGAGACAAGCCAGCAGCGATCAAATCGGCATTTAGAAACTCACGGCACTTGGCGAACGGTTGCAAAAACGTATTTGCAAAGGTTGTTTTGCCAGCGCCGTTGGGCCCTGCAAGGATATAGATTGTAGGTTGCAGAGGTTCATCCATGAGCTAGCTCGGCGCGATCTTTGGAAAAGGGCTTTTCTCAGGTAAGTGTGAGCGTACACCGGCCTGATCGGCTTTTTCTCAGCGCAGGGCCTGCTTGCGGGTAGATTCAAGGTGCGCCCTTGTTTCTATCCCAGTTCTCAAGGAGATCCTGCTTATGTCTCGCTTACCGTCCTC
>Ga0315903_10004601_pt1 | contig 18366 bp, 18 predicted proteins | sample LakEriMetagenome_7_FD_203524 | JGI IMG/M metagenome (GOLD analysis project Ga0315903, IMG submission 203524) | Freshwater fungal communities from buoy surface, Lake Erie, Ohio, United States - Buoy 2 MA119 | ecosystem: Environmental > Aquatic > Freshwater > Lake | place: USA: Lake Erie, Ohio...
CGGCCGGCCTGCCCCACGGAACCCAGGAGATGCGGCGGACCTGAGCACTCGTAGGGTGCACGCCCCCCGGGTGACCGGCGAACGTTGCATCATCTTTACCTGCGCTGGCGGACGCCGGCAATCAGGCACGCGCGATTTCTAGAGCTATACAGTGACTTAACCACAACGTTTTGGGTTAACGCCACACCGCAGGACGCGAGCGCGAATCGCGCAAACCTCCGGCAACAGCCTGATTTCCATCGCATGGGGACGAAATTGCGGCGCCGGTCAGGCGGCCTCGAGGCTCACCCGGTTGCGGCCCTCGGCCTTCGAGCGATAGAGCGCGCGGTCGGCGCGGCGCAGCAGAAGATTGGCGTCCGCCTCCCCATCCGCCACCGTGAGGCCGGCGGAGACCGTCACGGGAATGCGCCGGGCGCCCTGCCCGATGGCGAAGGGCTCGATCTCGACGCCCCGCCGCACGCGTTCGGCGATGCGCGTGGCGAGGCTCAGGTCCGCGTCAGGCATGACGACGACGAATTCCTCCCCGCCAAGCCGGCAGGCGAGATCGCTCTCGCGCACCATATTGCGCAGGCGCGCGGCGAACGCACGCAAGACCTCGTCGCCCGCCTCATGGCCGAACGTGTCGTTCACCGACTTGAACCGGTCGATGTCGAGCGCCAGCAGCGACAGGGGCCGTCCGCGACGCCGGCACTCGTCGATCAGCGCGGGCATGCGCGCATCCAGCAGCCGGCGGTTGCCCAGCCCCGTCAGCGGATCGACAAGCGCGAGGTCGATGGAGCTTTGCATGTCGTTGCGCAGCGCCTCCGCATAGCGGCGCCGGCGCACCAGCGAGCGCACGCGCGCGACAAGCTCGTTGCGGTCGACGGGCCGCAGCACGTAATCGTTCGCGCCCAGTTCGAGCCCGCGCAGCACGCGCGCGCGATCCTCCTGCTCCGCCACCAGCAGGATCGGCGCATGGCGCGTCTGTTCAAGCGAGCGCAACTGGCCGCACACGCGCAGGCCGTCGAAATCGGAAAGGCCGAGGCTCACGATCATCAGTTCGTAATCGCGCGCGCAGGCGCTCGCCGCCGCCTTGGAAGGATCGCGCTCCACGTCCACACGGTGGCGGCTGCGCAAGGCGCCGACGATGCGCTCGATGGAGCTCGCCCGGTCGTCGACCAGCAGAATGCGCCCCTGTTCGCCCGTGTCGCCCAGAACGGCGGACAAAGTCGCGGCGGCGCCCATGCGCGCGGCCACCGAACGCCTGTTGCGCAATTCGTCGAGCGAGACCTTCAGCCGCGCGAGCGACTTCACCCGCGCGATCAGCGCCATCTCGTCCACGGGCTTGCCGAGGAAATCGTCCGCCCCGGCCTCCAGCCCGCGCAAACGGTCGGAGTTCTGGTCGAGCGATGTGACCATCACCACCGGCAGATGCGCGGTCGCGGGATCGGCCTTCAGCCTTCGGCAGGCTTCGAACCCGTCCATGCCCGGCATCATCACGTCCATCAGCACGACGTCGCACAGACCCTGCGCGCACAGCGAAAGCGCGGTCGGCCCGTCAGACGCGCTCAACACTTCGAAATACTCGGCCGACAGGCGAGCTTCGAGCAGTCGCACATTGGCGGGAATGTCGTCGACGACGAGAATGCGGGCGGTCATGCGAAATCCAGAGGAAAAAGACTGAATGAAAACGTCTGAAAAAAACGCGTCCGGCGCTCAGGCCGCGCCGGCGTAGGCGCGCACGGTCTCCAGAAATTTGGCGACCGAGATCGGCTTCGACAGATAGGCCTCGCAGCCGCCCTGACGGATCTTCTCCTCATCGCCCTTCATGGCGAAGGCGGTGACCGCGATCACCGGAATGGCGCGCAGCTCTTCGTCCGCCTTGATCCATTGCGTGACCTGCAGGCCCGAGACTTCCGGCAATTGGATGTCCATCAGGATCAGGTCGGGCTTGTTCTTGCGCGCGAGCTCCACCGCCTCCACCCCGTTGCGGGACTGGAGCGTCGCATAGCCGTGGCCTTCGAGGAGATCGTTGAAGAGCTTCATGTTCAGCTCGTTGTCTTCAACGATCAGGACGGTTTTGGTCATGGGACTCCTTGCGTCCTGTTAATCCACAGTTCGCGCCCCCCGGCAAGGCGCCGGCCGCCGACGCGCCCTCCTGCAAGGCGCCTGGCGAGACGCGCCCCGGACGGCTCGCGCCAGCCCGCGGAATCAGCCAAGATCCCCCCTGCAGGAAACAACCTGAAGCTTGCGATTCGGTTTACGGCGGCGAAGACGGAGCCTGAATGATCGGCGGCGGAAAGTCAGGCGGCGCGCGCAGGCCGCCCTCGGGCGCGGCGCAGGCCGAGCAGGCGGAGGCGCTCGCCATCGCCGCGCTGGGCTGGTTCGCCGAGGACGGCGAGCGGCTCGAACGTTTCCTTGCGGCAAGCGGGCTTGACCCTGCGAACCTGCGACGCGCGGCCGCCGGGCCCGGCTTCGCCGCCGGCGTGCTCGATTACGTCTGCGGCGACGAGGCCCTGCTCCTCGCCTTCGCCGATCATGCGGGCCTGCGGCCGGAGGCGGTCGCCGCCGCGCAACGCGCGCTCGCCGGCCCCTCCGGAGAGGATTGGTGAACGCGCAGCCCGCGCGCCTGTTCTGCCGCGATTGCCTGACGACGGCCACAGGGCGCGAAGGCGCGCGCCGCTGCCCCGCCTGCGGCTCCCCGCGCCTCCTCGCCCATCCCGAACGCGACGCGCTCGCCATCGCGCACGTGGATTGCGACGCCTTTTATGCGGCGGTCGAGAAGCGTGACGACCCGAGCCTGCGCGACAAGCCGGTGATCGTGGGCGGCGGACGGCGCGGCGTGGTGGCGACCTGTTGCTATGTGGCGCGCACGTTCGGCGTGCGCTCGGCCATGCCGATGTTCAAGGCGCTGGACCTGTGCCCGGACGCCGTCGTCATCCGCCCGCGCATGGATCATTATGTCGAGGTCGGCCGACAGGTGCGCGCGATGATGCTCGACCTCACGCCGCTCGTCGAACCTTTGTCGATCGACGAGGCGTTCCTCGACATGTCGGGCACCGAGCTCGTGCATCGCGCGCCGCCCGCGCTGGCGCTCGCGCGTTTCGCGCACGACGTGGAGAGGCGGATCGGCATTTCCATCTCCATCGGCCTCTCCTATTGCAAGTTCCTCGCGAAGATCGCCTCCGATCTCGACAAGCCGCGCGGCTTCGCCATCATCGGCCGCGCGGAGGCGCGGGCCTTTCTCGCGCCGCGCCCGATCGGCCAATTGTGGGGCGTGGGCGCGGTGACGGAAAAGCGCCTCGCCGCGGAAGGCTTCCACACGCTGGGCGACATTCAGGCGATGGACGAGACCGCTTTCATGCGCCGCCTCGGCTCCTCCGAAGCCCAGCGCCTGTGGCGGCTTGCGAACGGACGCGACGACCGCGTCGTGAGCCCGGACCGCGAGACCAAAAGCGTGTCGAGCGAGACGACGTTCGACGCCGACGTCGCCGATCCCGAAACGCTCGCCGCCGTTCTTTTCCAGCTCAGCGAGAAGACCTCCGCGCGGCTGAAGGCGCAGGAGATCGGCGGCGTGACGGTGACGCTGAAACTCAAGACCGCCGACTTCCGGCTGCGCACGCGCTCCGTGAGCCTGCACGAACCCACACAACTCGCCGGCCGCATTTTTGAGGCTGCGCGCGCGCTTCTCGCCAAAGAGGCGGACGGCGCGCGCTTTCGCCTGATCGGCGTCGGCCTGTCAGGCTTTCATCCCGCCGCCGATTGCGACCGCGGCGACCTCGCCGACACGCGCGTGGCGCGCGAGAAGGCTGCGGAAAGCGCGGTGGACGCCTTGCGGGACAAATTCGGCGCCGACGCCGTGGTGCGCGGCATCGCCTTCCGCGGCGGCGAGAAATAGCGCCCCTATTTCGCGCAGGCTTTCGCCGGCAGGAGTTCGAGCCTGGTCAGCTCGCCCTTCATCTGAAAGTTGCCGTAGTCGAGCAGCAGGTCGCTCGACACGCCATTGTCCCACATGTGGAACGACAGGATGTAGACGGGCGGCTCGTCGGGCTTGGCCACGTCGAAATAACTCACCGTCACGCGCCAGCGCTTCATGTCTTTCATGGCGGGCGCGTCTTTCGTGGCGTCGGCCAGCGGCTCCGCGCTCGCGCGTCCGATCACGCTGAGCGTATGGAACACGCGGTCGCCTGAATTCGTGCCGTCGTACAATTTGGTCGCATAAGTGGCCCGCCCCGCGCGCGCGGCCTCGAGCGCGCCGATCATCATATGGGTGGGGAAGACCGCCTCGTGATCGGTGTCGGATTTCAGGATCGCGGGGCGGCGCAGATCGATCGACAGGGAGCCGTCGGTCTCCCGCGACGCCGCGCCCTCGACGATTTCAGCCGGCCCGTTCACCGCGCCGCTCTCGATGCGGAAGGTGAAGGTCGCATGGTCGGCGCTTTCGAAAGAGGTCGAGCGCATCTGCGTCGAGAGCCCCTCGCCTTCCTGCGCGACGATGTCGGTCTCCTGAATGAAGCGCGTGGCGTAGCCCTCGCAGGCCGATCCGGTGAAGTCATAGGCGATGCTGCCGCTGGCGGCTGCCGGCGCGTTGGGGTCGCTCGAGGTCTTGACCAGCCTCAGTTCATAGAAGGCGCGATGGGGCGCGAGCCCGGGCGCGGCCTGCGCGGAGGGCGGCGTCTGGGCCTGCGCCCCGGCGCCAAGGGCGAGGCAGGCGGCAAGCCACAGGGCGGGGCGGGCGCGCATAAGGGATCGAAACGAGGACGTCATCCAGCAAGCTCCAGGCAGGCTCCACACAGGCTCCAAGCAGGCTCCAGCTTGATGCCGACTCGCCATGGCGAAAATAGGGTTGGGCCCTGCGGAAGCAATCGGCATACTCCTGCGGCCGCCGGGCGCCGCCCTCATCAATCCCGGAACAGGTTAAGGAACGCTCCATGCCCTCCATCGAAGCCCGTCTGAAGGAAATGGGAATCGTCCTGCCCACGCCGCCCGCGCCAGTCGGCTCCTACGCGGCCGCGGTGATCGCCCGCGGCATGCTGTTCGTCTCCGGGCAATTGCCGCTCGGGCCGGACGGCTCCATCGCGCCCGGCCACAAGGGCAAGCTCGGGCAGGATCTGTTCAATGAGGCGGGACAGGAGGCCGCGCGCCTGTGCGCGATCAACGTACTCGCGCAGGCGCGGCTCGCGCTCGACGGCGACCTGTCGCGCATCCGCCAATGCGTGCGCCTGTGCGGCTATGTGAACGCAGGGCCGAAGTTCCACGCCATTGCGGCGGTGGTGAACGGCGCGTCCGATTTCATCGCCGCCGCGCTCGGCCCCGGCAAGGGGCGACATGCGCGCGCGGCCGTCGGCGTGGCGGAACTGCCGCTCGACGCGGCGGTGGAGATCGAGGCGATCTTCGATCTCGAACAGGATTGAGCCTTGTCGGCGCCCGACTGGCTGACCGCGCGGCCCATCGCCCATCGCGGCCTGCATGACAAAGCCGCGGGCCGCATCGAGAACTCGCGCGAGGCCGCGCGCGCCGCCATCGCGAACGGCTTTGCGATCGAATGCGACGTGCGCCTGTCGCGCGACGGCGAGGCCTTCGTCTTTCACGACGACGATCTCGACCGCCTCACCGGCGCAAGCGGGCCATTCCACGCGCGCGACGCCGCAGAACTCGCGCAGCTGCGCCTCACAGGCGCGCAAGGCGAGGCGCGCCTGCCGAGGCTCGCCGATTTCCTGTCGCTGGTCGCCGGACGCACGCCGCTGATCATCGAGATCAAGAGCGCCTTCGATGGCGACATGCGCCTGTGCGAGCGCGCGGCGCATGCGCTCGCCGGCTATGACGGACCCGTGGCGCTGAAGAGTTTCGATCCGGCGGTCATGGCGCATCTGCGCCAGCGCCGCGCGGCTCTGGGGCTCGCCGCCGTGCCGCTTGGCATGGTGGCGCAGGCGACTTACGAGCAAGCCGAATGGGCGCATCTCGCGCCCCAGCGCCGCCTTGCGCTCGCGCATTTCCTGCACTGGCGCGAGACGCAGCCCGAGTTTCTCTCCTGGTGCGTGGACGATCTGCCCCACGCCGTTCCCAACCTGCTGCGCACCGCGCTCAACGCGCCGGTGATGGCATGGACCGTGCGCACGCCCGCGCAATGGGCCCGCATGCGCGCCTTCGCCGATCAGGCTGTTTTCGAAGGCGCACCCGCCTGACACAGCACGGCCATTGCGAGAACGCCCGCCCCCGTTCGCGGCCTAATTGCGGCGGCGCAAAAGCATAACTGTAACCAAATTATGGACAAATGCTCCCGCTTACGTTACGAAAGGACAGGCTTGAGCTGCGCAATTCAAGCCGCTTCAGGGAGCGCCATCATGAAATTTCCAACAAAAACTTTGATGTGCCTGATTGCCTCGCAAGCACTTGTCGCAACGGCGTGGGCCAATAACCCGCCAACGGTTCCGAAGCCGAAACCTGGGGAGACAACTACGAAGTACCGGGCGTGGAAGGGGCAGGGATTTATCCTTCCTGACCGTTGGGATTCGAAATATCATACCCTCAATGGTTTCGATGGGGACAATAGCAAAAGCTCGATCGATCCATCCGATGCGAATGAAACGGATGCAGAGCCGCAAAAAGACCTGAAGCCACATTACAAGAAGATAACGAACCCAACATCATATCCAGCGCGCGCGAGCGGAATGCTGAAGATCGGCAAATACCACTGCAGCGCCTTTCTTGTCAGCGAATCCATCATTTTGACCGCAGCGCATTGCCTCGTGGATGAGAGTTCTTACAACTTCCATGATCTCAGCACAGCCTGGTTCAGCCCCGGACTTCACCTGACTCAAGAACTTCGCAGCGGAGTGAGTCCCTCGGGCTCCAAAGTCACCCATCCATACCAGAAATGCGCAGTGAGGAACGCTTATGTCCCCAAAGACTATAATTCCTCCCCTTCGTCAAAAAGACCCAAGGACTATGGATTTGTTTTCCTGAAGAACTGCAAGATCGGAGCGAAAATAGGTTATCTGGGTCTTCTGATGGTCCCGATGGGATCTGAAGGCACACAGGTCACACTGCGCGGATATCCAGCAAGAAACATGAATGAGCCCTATCTCAGCAATGGCCGAATCCTGGATATCCATCGTCACAATTACATCCTTGACGCAAGGACAGCAGGCTACAGTGGATTCAGCGGAGGCTCATTGATCGCCCCCACGATGAATTACAAATGCAGGATCAATAAAAACGATCATTCACATTGCGCCGTCGGCATACTGTCGATGGAATTTGAACAGCTGACAATTCAGTATTCGAGAGTGAATAGTCCGCTCATTTTTCATACCTTGTGGTTCAGGACATGGGAGAAATACCTGAACGCGCCGCCGCCGCCGGATCCGTCGCCCTGCAATTATAATTGCGAAGTTCCGTGACGGATTTCCGATAGCGCGGACTCAACAGAGCAGCGCGCGCGAGGCGTCTTTCAGCCTCGCGCGCGTTTCCTCCGATGCGCATTTCAAAAAAGCCCTGACGTTCGCTTTGCGTACGATGAGTCAGAAATTCATTTTTGAAGCCGTTTCAGGGAGCGCCATCATGAAATTTCCGACAAAAACTTTATTGTGCCTGATCGCCTCGCAAGCACTTGTCACGACGGCCTTCGCCAAGAACCCGCCCTCGGTTCCGCCGCCCAAGCCCGGGGAAGCCGTCACGATTTACCGGGCCTGGAAAGGTCAGCGTTTCACCCTGCCTGATCGTTGGGACAAACGATTTTATGCCGTAAAGGGGTATCATGGCTCCGCCGACGGAGCGGCGATCGACCCCACGCAGGCGAACGGCGCAAATCCGCAAAGCGGACAGGGGCCGCATTACAAGAAAATTCACAAGCCGAAGATTTATCCCTCACGCGCGAATGGGCTGTTCCAGGTCGGCGAAGCCAGTTGCAGCGGATTTCTGATCGGCCGCTCAATGATCATGACCGCCGCGCATTGCGTCGTGGATGAATACGATTACGACTGGCGCGATCTCAGCAAGGCCTGGTTCAGTCCCGGGCTTCATCTGGGAGAACAGGAGCTGCGCGCAGATCAGAAGCTCGCGTCGCAAAACATCGTCCATCCCTATCAGAAATGCGGGGTCAAGAACGCGTACGTGGCGAAGTCCTATAACTCATCCGCCTACGCCAAGAGGCCCAGGGATTATGCGTTCGTCTTGCTGGACTGCCATGTCGGGCAGACCACCGGATGGCTGGGGCTGATCTTTCCGCCGGAAGACTCCGCGGGCATATCCGTCATGCTGCGCGGTTATCCGGCGCGCTATCAGAACGAGCCCTATTTCAGCCTTGGGAAGATCTTGAAAATAGATCCGAACGGTTACACGCTGTTCGCGAACACGGCGGGCTTCAGCGGGTTCAGCGGCGGGTCGCTCATCGCCAGCAGCCTCAACAACAAATGCTCGCCATCCGCCAAGGATCGCTCGCAATGCGCCATCGGGTTGTTGTCGTCCGAGTTTGAAAATCAGCACATTCAATACACCAAAATGAACGGGCCGATCATTTTCCATGCGCTCTGGTTCAAAAACTGGGCGGATTACGTCAATCCGCCGAAATGAACGCCAGTGGCGCGGCCGGCGCCCTTCCGCCCGGCCGGCCACATGAGTTCCGGGGCGAGCGGTCTCTCGCTTGCCCCGCCTTCTCGTCGCTTTCTCTATTGCTCCCGCCCCGCGACCTCCACGCTCCTGCGGCCGCTCCCCCGCGCGCCCGGCGGCTCGCGCTCCGGCTCTTGATCCGCTAACGTATTGCAAAATCGCGCCGCTCAGGCGTTATGGCGTCGTCATCGCAGGCGGCGCGCCGCGTGTCTCATGGATGCGCGGCAAGCTTAAACCTCGGACGCAGGCCAGTGGTGTTTTTCGTCTTTCTTCTGTGCGGCTTCTCAAGCGCGGTCGCGAGCCGCACGCTTGATCCTCTCACCGTGGAGATCGCCCGCGACCTTGCGGTGCCTGTGGCGAGCGCCGCCCTGCTCGCCTCCGCCCTCTCCCTGCCCTATGCGGGCGCGCAGCCCATTCTCGGCCCCATCGGCGACCATTTCGGCAAGCAGCGCGTGCTGAAGGCCGCCCTGTGGCTGTCCGCCGTCAGTCTGGCGCTGGGCGCGCTCGCGCCCAATTACGCGAGCCTGTTTGGCGCGCGCATGCTCACGGGGCTCGCGGGCGCGGGCATCATGCCGGTCGCGATGGCGATGATCGGCGACCTCTATCCGCGCGGACGCCAGCTTGCGATCGCCCGTTTCGTCGCCTCCGCGATCAGCGGCCAGATTCTGGGCGCCGTCTTCGCCGGGATCGTCGCCGAGGAGATCGGCTGGCGCGGCGTCACCTGGATCTGTTTCGCGATCGTGGTGAGCGTGGCGGCGGCGGCGAGCGTTTTGTTGCGCGGCGAAAAGACCCAGGCGCCCGCGGAGCCGTTCAGTTCGCGCGCGGCCCTGCGCATGTATGGGCGCATCTTCCGGAATCCGCGCGCATGGGCCTGTTATGGATCGGTCTTCCTCGTGGGCGGGCTCACCTTCGGCTTCCTGCCCTTCGTCGCGCCGGAGCTTGAGGAGCGCGGCGGCGGCGGCGCGCGCGAGGCGGGTTTCATCATCGCCGGCATGGCTGCGGGCGCGCTCATGTTCTCGCTGTTCGTGCCGCTGTTGCTGCGCATCGCCTCGCGCCCCGCGCTCATGACCTCGGGCGGTCTTGTCGCGGGCGCGGGCTTTTGCGCCTATGCGCTGGGCCTGCACTGGAGCGCGCAGACGCTGGTCTTCGCCCTCGTGGGGCTCGGCTTCTTCATGCTGCACAATTCCGTGCAGACGGAAGTGTCGGAGATCGAGCCCTCCGCCCGCTCCTCGGCTTTCGCCATGCACGCCTTCTCCTTCTTTCTAGGCCAGAGCGCGGGCCCGCTCGTCTGGTCGGGCGCCATCGCGGCGGTGGGCGCGCCTGCGGCGCTGATCGTGGTGGGGATCGCCCTCGCCGTCATCGGCGTGGCGGTGGGCGCCGTCTTCCGTCGCCTGCCGCGCATCGTCTCCGGCCCCATGTGAAACCGTCATGTCGGGTTGAACCCTTGCGGCGCGGGCCCTGCGCGCTAGCATGATCCCATCCAGCGAAGGCGAAACGGACGCGCCGTGTCGAAACCCGAGTTCAAGTTCCGCGTGGCGCGCGCCATCGCCGAGGTCGATCCCGCACAATGGGACGCCTGTGCCAATCCGCCGGACCTCGCGCTTCCCGCGCAGGACGCGAGCCGGCGCGAGCGATTCAATCCGTTCATCGCCCACGCCTTCCTCAACGCGCTCGAGACCTCGCGCTCCGCGAGCGCGCGCGCGGGCTGGGCGCCCCTTCACGCTTTGGTGGAGGATGCGAAAGGCCGGCTTGTCGCCTGCGCGCCCTGTTATGTGAAATCCCATTCCATGGGCGAATATGTCTTCGACTACGCATGGGCGGACGCCTATGAGCGGGCGGGCGGGCGCTATTATCCCAAGCTGCAGATCAGCGTGCCCTTCACGCCTGCGCAGGGCCGCCGCCTCCTCGTCGCGCCCGGCGACGACGCGCAGGCCGCGCACGCCGCATTGGTGGCGGGACTGGCGGACCTGCGCGCGCAGGTCGCCGCCTCCTCGATCCACGTCACGTTTCCGCTTGAGAGCGAAGCGCGCGCGCTCGAGGCCGAGGGCTATCTGGCGCGCACCGGCAAGCAGTTTCACTTCTTCAATCGCGGCTACCGCGATTTCGAGGCGTTTCTCGAAAGCCTCGCCTCCCGCAAGCGCAAGATGATCCGCCGCGAGCGACGCGAGGCGCAGGAGGGCGTGGAGATCGTGCGGCTCACCGGCGCGCAGATCACGTCTGAGCATTGGGACGCCTTCTTCCATTTCTACATGGACACGGGCGCGCGCAAATGGGGCCAGCCCTATCTCACGCGCGATTTCTTCACCCATGTGGGCGCGGCCATGGCCGAGCGCATCCTGCTCGTAATGGCGCGGCGCGCGGGACGATGGATCGCAGGCGCGATCAATTTCATCGGCAACGACGCCTTGTATGGGCGCAATTGGGGCGCCATCGAGGAGCGCCCCTTCCTGCATTTCGAGGTCTGCTATTATCAGGCGATCGAATTCGCGCTTGAGCGCGGATTGCAGCGCGTGGAGGCCGGCGCGCAGGGCGAGCACAAACTGGCGCGCGGCTATGAGCCTGTCACGACATGGTCCGCCCACGCCATCGCCGATCCGCGTCTCGCCCGCGCGGTCGCCGACTTCCTCGTGCAGGAGCGCGCCGCCATCGCGCAGGCGATCGACGTCTATGGCGAGCATACGCCGTTTCGTCGCGACCGCGCGCGCGAGGACGAGGACTAGCGCCCTTCAGTGCAGCTGAAACTCGCGCCCCACGAGACGCAGCTCCGCAGGCCGGATCAATCCCGCATGGGCCACGACGACGGAATGCAACGCGCCGTCGAGCTTGCGCGTCCAGAAGTCGAGAAACTTGCGCAGCTCAGGAAACTCTGGATGAAGATCGTAGTCCTGCCAGACGTAATTCTGCAGAAGCGCAGGGTGGTCGGGCAGCCGGTAACAGATGTTCGCCGTGGTCAGGCCGTAGCCGGCGAGCATGCGCTGAAAGTCGCTGGACGCCATGGACATCTCCGATGAGGATCTCCGCACGCCCGCAAGCGTGCGCTCCAATGGTGAACGCAAGCTTGCCGCCCGCCAACGCCGGAGCGAGGTAAAATCACATAAATTCAGATTGTTAGCAGCAAAAGCGCGCGAGTGCTGACTCAGGGTCGTCAGCCCGCCCTTGACGGCGGCCCAACCTTCCGTCACATGCCGCGTTTTCCTCTCGGGAAAAAGACGGATGCCCAACAGCGAACCCTACCAGCCCGACAATATCTTCGCCCGCATCCTGCGCGGCGAACTGCCGGCCCATAAAGTCTACGAGGACGACGTCGCGCTCGCCTTTCTCGACATCATGCCCCAATCCGATGGCCACACGCTCGTCATTCCCAAACTGCAGGCGCGCGGCCTGCTCGACATGCCGGTGGACGCCTGGGGGCCTTACATGGCCCGCGTGCAGACAGTGGCGGCCGCGGTGAAGAAGGGCATGGACGCGGACGGGCTGACGCTGCGCCAATATGAGGGCGCGGCCGGCGGGCAGACCGTGTTCCACCTGCACTTCCACATCCTGCCGCGCTGGGAAGGCGTGGGCCTGCGCCGCCACGGCGACGCGATGGAGAAGGACGAAGTGCTGAAGGCGCACGCCGCGAAGATCCGCGCGGCTTTCTGACCCTTCACGACCAGGCGTAAGCGGCGGCGACGATCGCCGCCTCGCCCGCCGCGACGCCCCAAATGACCGAGCGCCGCCGCGCGAAGTAAACCGCAAGGCCGATCCCCATCGCGCCGAGCCGGCCTGCGAGCGGCACGCCCGCCAGCGCGCCCGATGGCGTGAACACGATATTGGCGACGACGCCCGCCAGCAGCGCCGTGGAGACGGCGCGCACCCATTCGAGAATCTCCGCGTCCTCATCGATGCCGCGCGCGAGGAAGATCGACATGAAGCGCCAGGCCTCGCTCGGCAGGAAGCCGAACAGAATGACGGCGAGATAGGGCCAAAGCCCCCCGCTCCATTGATCGAAGGTCGCGCCCCACACGCTCATCGCGCCGGCTCCCCGCGGCGCCGGCGCGCGTTGATCGCGCGCTGCGCGCCCCATGCCAGCGTGCCGCCGACAAGGCCCACGATGAGCAGGTCGAAGCCCGCGCCCACGAAAGGTTTCAGCGCCGGCGTCAGCGCGAAGCCGAAGGCCAGCGCCAGCCAGTCGATCGGCTCGCGCACGTTGCGCAACAAGGCGGCGGTGAAATAGATCGGCGTGACGAACAACAGGCCGGCGGCGAGTTCGCGCGGCAAGGTCGCCGACAGCATGTAGCCGGCCACAGAGGCGAGCGCGGCGGCGAGATAAAGCCCGTGCACGAGGCCCATGAACCAGGGCAGGCGCGCCGCGCGCTCCATGTCCGGCAGGCGGCGGATCGATTCCGCCCATCCCGTCACCGCGATCTGATGCACCGTATAGAGCGTGAGCGCGAACGCGCGCGGGCCGCGCGGCGCATCGGGCCGCAGCAACGGCAGCAGCGACACGCACATGGGCAGAAGCCGCACGGAGGACAGCGAGACCGACAGCGCGATCATCACGAGCGGCGCGCCCGCCATCACCGCGCCCAGAAAGATCACCTGCGCCGGCCCCGCCCAGATGAAGAACGTCGCCGTCATCGTCACGCCCAGCGAAACGCCCGCCTCGCGCGCGAGCGAGCCGATGCCCAGGAAGGTGAGCGCCATCACGAACATCGGCAATTGCGCGGCATGGCGGAAGCCCGCCCAGAACCAGCGCAGCGAAGAGCCGCGCGCAGGCGTTTCAGGCGCAGGCGGCTCAGAAGCGGGATCGGACGGCGACAGGGGCGAGGACATGCGCAAGGCTCAAAGGACGCGCCCCATCTAGGCCGATCCGCGCGCGCCCGCAAAGCGCCCGCGCCGCGCAAGCCGCCCATGCGCAAAAAAAAAGCCGGCGCAGGGGAGAGCCCAGCGCCGGCGATCTCGGAATCGGGAGGGGTCAGCCCTTCAGCGGCACTTTCGGCACGATGCCGCCGCCGGCGCGCGACCCGTCATCGGGGCCCGCCTCCGGGCCGTCGCCGGAGCCGCCCTTGCGCGCGCGGGCGCGGCGCACCTCCGGCTCCTCCTTGGGCTTGCGCTTCTTGCGCGCCTCGACGACCTCTTTGTCGGGCTTCGGCAGCGCCGGCCCTTCCGGATACATGAAGGCGAGCTTTCTCTTGCCCTCCTCCTCGGCCACGACGACGCGCACCGTGCCGCCGCCCTTGAGCCGGCCGAACAGAACCTCGTCGGCCAGCGGCGTCTTGATATGCTGCTGGATCACGCGCGCCATGGGCCGCGCGCCCATCATCTCGTCGTAACCGTTCTCCACGAGCCAGCTGCGCGCCTCCTCGGAGAGTTCGATCGTCACATTGCGGTCGCCGAGCTGCATTTCGAGCTGCGCGATGAACTTGTCGACGACCTGACGGATCACCTCCACCGGCAGGTGGCCGAAGGCGACGATGGCGTCGAGGCGGTTGCGGAACTCGGGCGCGAACAGGCGATTGATCGCCTCCGTGTCCTCGCCCTCGCGCTTGCTCTTGGCGAAGCCGAACGCGGGCTTCGTCATGTCGGCGGCGCCGGCGTTCGTGGTCATGATGAGGATCACGTTGCGGAAGTCGATCTGCTTGCCGTTGTGGTCGGTCAGCTTCCCATGATCCATGATCTGCAACAGGATGTTGTAGAGATCCGGATGCGCCTTCTCGATTTCGTCGAGCAGAAGCACGCAATGGGGATGCTGGTCGATGGCGTCGGTGAGCAGGCCGCCCTGATCGAAGCCCACATAGCCCGGAGGCGCGCCGATCAGGCGGCTCACCGTGTGGCGCTCCATATATTCCGACATGTCGAAGCGCACGAGCTCCACGCCGAGCGACTTGGCGAGCTGGCGCGCGACTTCCGTCTTGCCGACGCCCGTGGGGCCGGAGAACAGATAGGAGCCGATCGGCTTCTCGCCGTCACGTAGGCCTGCGCGCGCGAGCTTGATCGCGGAGGTGAGCGCGCCGATCGCCTTGTCCTGTCCATAGACCACGCGGCGCAGCGTCTCCTCGAGATGCTGCAGCACTTCCGCGTCGTCCTTGGAGACGGTTTTGGGCGGAATGCGCGCCATGGTGGCGATGGTCGCCTCGATTTCCTTGATGCCGATGGTCTTCTTGCGCTTGGCTTCAGGCAGCAGCATCTGGCTCGCGCCGGTCTCGTCGATCACGTCGATCGCCTTGTCCGGCAGCTTGCGGTCATGGATGTAGCGCGCCGACAATTCCACCGCCGCCTTCACCGCCTCGTTGGTGTAGCGGATCTTGTGGAACTCTTCGAAATAAGGCTTCAGGCCCTTCACGATCTCGATGGCGTCCGGCACCGAGGGCTCGTTCACGTCGATCTTCTGGAAGCGGCGCACGAGCGCGCGGTCCTTTTCGAAATACTGGCGGTATTCCTTGTAGGTCGTCGAGCCGATGCAGCGCAGCGAGCCTTGCGCGAGCGCGGGCTTGAGGAGATTGGAGGCGTCCATCGCCCCGCCTGACGTTGCGCCGGCGCCGATGACGGTGTGGATCTCGTCGATGAAGAGGATCGCGCTCTTGTGCTGCTCGATCTCCTTCATCACCTGCTTCAGGCGCTCTTCGAAATCGCCGCGATAGCGCGTGCCTGCGAGCAGCGTGCCCATGTCGAGCGCGAACACCGTGGCGCCGGCGAGCACTTCCGGCACTTCGCCCTTCACGATCTTGCGCGCGAGCCCTTCGGCGATGGCGGTCTTGCCGACGCCGGGATCGCCCACGAGCAGCGGATTGTTCTTCTGGCGGCGGCACAGCACCTGAATCGTGCGCTGCACTTCGGCTTCGCGGCCGATCAACGGATCGATGCGCCCGTCGCGCGCCTTCTTGTTGAGGTTGACGCAATAGGAGTCGAGCGCGCCTTCCTTCTTCTTGCCGTCGGGCGTCTCGGCGCGCTCGCGGCTCTCGCGGCCTTCCTGCTCCTCATCGGCGCCGCGCGGACCGCGCGCCGCATCCGCCGCGCCGGGACGCTTGGCGATGCCGTGGCTGATGTAGTTCACCGCGTCGTAGCGCGTCATGTCCTGCTCTTGCAGGAAATAGGCGGCGTGGCTCTCGCGCTCGGCGAAGATCGCGACGAGCACGTTCGCGCCCGTCACTTCCTCACGGCCGGAGGATTGCACGTGGATGACCGCGCGCTGGATGACGCGCTGGAAGCCTGCGGTGGGCTTGGCCTCGTCATTGCGCCCGTTGGTGGCGAGATTGGCGAGTTCGTTGTCGATGTAATCGAGCAGGTTCTTCTTCAGCGCGTCGAGATCGACCGAACAGGCGCGCATCACGGCGGCGGCGTCGCCGTCGTCGAGAAGGCTGAAGAGAAGATGTTCGAGCGTCGCATATTCATGTCGACGTTCGTTGGCGACGGCGAGCGCCCGATGCAGCGACTGCTCCAGATTCCGCGAAAAGGTCGGCATGGGGGCTCCTGTCACTTCTTTTCCATGATGCACTGCAGCGGATGCTGGTGCTTGCGGGCGAAATCCATCACCTGGGTCACTTTGGTTTCGGCGACCTCGTAAGTGTAGACGCCGCATTCGCCGACGCCGTGATGATGCACATGCAGCATAATGCGCGTGGCTTCATCCGGGTTCTTGTTGAAGTAACGCCGCAGGACCGTGATGACGAACTCCATCGGCGTATAATCGTCGTTGAGCAGCAGCACGCGATACATGCTGGGCTTGCGCGTCTGGGTGCGGGTGCGCGTGATGACGGCGGCGCCCGGACCCGAGCCGCGCCCGCCGCGCCCGCCGCCTTCGTCCCCCGCCCCGCCGCCCGCCGCCCGGACGGGAGTCGCCGTGGCCTCGGCGCGCCCGCACGCATGTGCGCCGGAACCGGCGACGACAGGTCGGGAGGGCGATGCCATGCTCACAAGCGGTTCTCCATTTCGGACGCCCGGCGAGTTTCGTCCCGCGAACGCGACTCTACCCGTTTCAAGTTCGGCGCCAATGAGCTGTCGGCTCCCGGCGCAATCCGTAATGTAGGGAGGAGCGCGGCGCGCCGCCAGCCGCCCAGGCGTCCCCATCCACTTGTTTTACGGACAGGCTTGCGCAGGGGCTGTCGACCCGCCGAGCGTCTCCCAGCAATGTGGCGAAATCGGCCCTCGCTGCGCCGCAGCGTCGAAAAGGAGCTCAGGCAGGGCCGGAAACAAAAAAGGCCCGGCTTGCGCCGGGCCTCCAGAAATGCGGGGATCGCGGTCGGTTCAGCGCGCGGTCGCCTTGGCGACGGCGGCTTCGACCGGCTTGAAGATTTCCTTCGCGAGGCCGGCGTAGAGCTCGCCCATCTTGGTCGACTGGGCGATGAAGGACTCATAGCTCGCCTTGGCGAACTCGCCCTGCACCTGCAGCGCGACGTCGATCGACTTGGCGCCGACGAGCTTTTCAAACGCGGCGGAGGCGCTTTCGACGGACTTCTTGGAATATTCGGTGGTTTCCGTGGCGATCTGCTGGACGCCCTTGGTCACGGCCGCGCCGAGCGCGGAGGCGGCGTCGAGCTGTTCCTTGCCGAGCTTCTGGACGTCTTCGAAATTCTTGAACATGGCACCCTCTCTTGTTGCGCCTCGCATGAGCACGCGGGGCCTGCGTCATCGTCACCGTGAACAAATTATATGCGGTGCACAAAAACGTCAAGAGGATTTTTTGCATCGCACAAAAGCCTGTGCCCGCCTCCGGTTAACGGGTGGGTAACCCCGGTGGCCTAACGTCGACGCGTGTTGTGTTCCGGTCACAGGGGGTGCGCGGCAGGCTTGAGCCCTGCCGTTCTGGGCCGGCGTGTGGGGACTTGGGTCATGGCGTTGTGGGTGAAGTTGGAGCGGCGGACGGCGGGTCCGCTTGCGACGGGGGTTGCCGCCCTTCTGGCGATTTGCGTGGCGGCGACGCCGGCCGACGCCAAGCCCAAGAAGAAGAAGGCGCCTGGCTATTCGCCCCCCTACGCCGCCATCGTGGTCGATGCGAACACGGGCAAGGTCCTGTTCGCGCAGAATGAAAACGCCCTGCGCCATCCTGCCTCCATCACCAAGGTGATGACGCTCTACATGCTGTTCGAGCAGATGGAGCGCGGCAAGGTGCGCACCGATACGCCGATCGCCATCTCCGCCAACGCCGCCAGCCAGCCGCCGACCAAGATCAGCCTGCGCCCCGGCGCCACGATCACCGCCGAGAACGCCATCAAGGCGCTCGTGACCAAATCCGCCAACGACATCGCCGTCGCGGTGGCCGAGCATCTGGCCGGCAGCGAGGAAGCCTTCGCCCAGCAGATGACCCGCAAGGCCCGTTCGCTCGGCATGACGCGGACGAATTTCGCCAACGCCTCCGGCCTGCCCGATCCCGAACAGATCACCACGGCGCGCGACCTGACGATTCTGGGCCGCGCGATCCAGGAGCGATTCCCCCGGCAGTTCGCCTATTTCTCGCTGCACGGCTTCGACTTCGCCGGCTCCCACATCCGCAACCACAACAAACTTCTCGGCCGCATCGAGGGCGTGGACGGGATCAAGACGGGCTACACTCGCGCCTCCGGCTTCAACCTGCTCACCTCCGCCCGCCGCGACGGCCGGCGGATCGTCGCCGTGGTGCTGGGCGGACGCTCCGGCGCCCACCGCGACAACATCATGGCCAATCTGGTCGAGGAGCATCTGGACCGCGGCTCGCGCGTGCGCTCGACGCCGATGATCGCCGAGAACGGCGCCCTCGAGCGCGCGCTGGACGTCGCCGAAGGCCCGGCCCCCGCGCCGGCGGCCGCCGCCCGCAAGCCC
>Ga0315903_10004602_pt1 | contig 18366 bp, 18 predicted proteins | sample LakEriMetagenome_7_FD_203524 | JGI IMG/M metagenome (GOLD analysis project Ga0315903, IMG submission 203524) | Freshwater fungal communities from buoy surface, Lake Erie, Ohio, United States - Buoy 2 MA119 | ecosystem: Environmental > Aquatic > Freshwater > Lake | place: USA: Lake Erie, Ohio...
TTATGTGTTTTATAATCTTATTTATATCTTCCTCTGTTTGGTATCCCATTACATCATTACTCACATCTGTATCATAACAAAGTTCCCACTTTTTTGGTGTTCCTTTTATTATTCCAACTTCCCAAGTAATATCGTTTGTATATGATCCGTATGTATAACCACCAGGAACTTTAAAACGAACAACAGATAAACCGTATCCATTTGGGAAAAATATTTTACCGTGTACCCCATCACCAACAGGATGGGGTTTAAAATCTATATCTTTAAATGTTATCATATTGACAAATATAAAAACATTTCTCTAATATTCCAAATTAAACGTTACCGAATCCCCAAAGTTTAAGACCTTTAATTGCTTTAACAAGTCCATACCAAGTATTACCAGTTAATTGCCATTTGTCTTTTGTAACCCCTTTTTTACTTTCAGGATATAACATATCATAACCTTCATACCACTTATTTAATGAATCCCTAATATCACCAGCTAAATCACTTTTATTTATAAATTTATCTGAGTATTGATAAGGGTAAGTCTCCACATATCTTGTTAAACTAGTTATTGGGGCTTCTGAGGTACCTGTATTTCTTACTTCATTATAAGCTTCTTTAAGATATGGTCCTTCTTTACTAATCATATCTCTTGCTTTTATTCTGATTTCTTCAGGTAACGGTTGTATAACAAATTTTTCTAAATTTGTATCTTTTGGATTATTTTTCTTATATTCTGCAACTTGTCTATTATATTCGTCTTGTAATAAATTGAGGACTGCATAAAGAGCGTTTGACATTGCGTCGGCTATCCCGTCCGCTCTTTCAAGTAATATTGCCTTTCCATCAAGTTTACCTTTTTGAAAAATTGCGGCAAACTTTCCTTTTAGATTTTTTTCCATCATTGACGTTCTCTCTCTTCTCAAATCATCAACTGCGGAACTCAAATTCGGAACCGTTGCATCTGTTCCTAATTCCAACACCTTTTTTCCACAAGCATCCAATCTTAATAATCTACCTTGCACAACTTTTGGTTGTTCATTAAAAACGAATCCTTGTACGTCTGGTTTACTTATTTCAACAATTGGGATATCTCTGTGAGCGTTTTTAGTGGTTGCAATGAACCATAAATCAATAAACCCATTACCTTCTGTAACAATTTTTTCTGATTGTTCAGAGGTAACGGTAAATGTGTCAGATCTTCCTTGCCCAATATCACCTTTTTCGTTTTCATTACCAAATGAATATCCACCATAAGTACCATCACCATTCTTCAAGAAACCATAACCAGGATTCAAAAGGCTTGGAGGGAAAACAGGTTCCGTATTTGATGATGGAACACCTCTACTTGTGTTTGAATTATTTAAGTTGGCGGTATTACCCCCAACACTATTTACTAATTGCGTGCTATTTGCAAAAACAAAAAACTCTGCGTTTTGACAGTTATGTCTTGGTACGTGAACTCTTATTTTAAGTCCTGTCGCACATTTTGAATCTGCTGGTGGTTCTGGAGTTTTTTCTGGTTCTTGAGTTTCTACCTTATTTACAGTTATTATCACCCTAAAAAATTGTTCGTCATCATATTTATTCTTTAAGTCCAAAACCTTTGTATGGTTTGGATCTTTTGGGTTTTTTAATATATTTGTGTACCTAACATAACATTCATTTCTTTGTTGTTCTTTAGTTGAATTTGTGGGACAAAAGGGTGTATTTACCCATTCGGTAGGACCAGTAGAAACTTTTTCACTAATGTTAAAATCGGTTTTAACTCCCTCATCGTTCCAAGTCTTAAAAACACCATTAAGATATGTTTTAAGAGTGTTTAGACGTGCGGTATTCAAATATCCTGGTTCAACCTTAGGTCTTCCTGGTAATGTTGCATCATTATTTGGTATTTTTGATTCACCCGATTCTAGGATAACATCAACAATATATCCTGTTGGGTTATTTTTAAGAAATTCTTTAATTTCTGTTAATTTAGGGCCTATTTCTCCCTCAACATCCCATTTATATACTGCACCAGTTGCGTCTGATTTGTATGAATTTTTCATCGTGTACCAACCAGGACCAAATTCAATTCTTTCATCTAATGCTAAATCTTGTAGTGACACAGATGAGGCACCAGTACCTTTTTCAGGTTCTGCCTCTTTAAGTAGTCCATAAAGATTTAATATGTGTTTTCTTTCATTCTCAGTAATTAAAAATTTTCCCATAAAATAAATCTATATCAGATAAATACTAAGAAAATCAAAAATAAACTGTATGATGTAATTTATCAAATCTTACAATTTCTAAGTTGTATAAACATTGCAGTTACCCAACCTAAAAAAGAAAACATATCCCCCAAAAATAAACTTAAGGAACTATTCGCTAATAAAATAAAAAACAAAAACCATTCTGACTTATTATTCATAATACAATTTTATTATAAATACTACTAAATTTTATGCCAAACTTTTTTTGAATTCTGAACAATCATACCAATAACAACCAACACAAGTTCCTTGGTAATTTTCATCACCATCAATAAATGATATATTATAACCAAGTTTTTTTGCGTCAAATCTTTTACCCGTGTTGACACATTCACCACATACTGTTCTTTTGAATAGATTTGCCTGATTTACTAAAGGTTGGAAATCTTCCTCTTTTTGTGTTTTGGTATTTAAAACTCTTTCATCATTGTATCTACCATTTTTGTGATCTATTACAATAGAATTGTTTTTAGTTCCTTTAAATCCTGTGTGAGAGCACGAACTATTTTTCAGTGATTTTCTAATGTCATTCCTAATAGGTCTCCCACCATCTTTTTCTTTTATTCCATTAAACCTCCAATAAGTTTGTCCGTCTTCCATTTTTTTTTCATATACTAAATGGGACAAACCTCTTAATCGGTACCAATGATTCCCATTTGTGGGATATAGTGTTTTATATTCACCTATCAACTCTTCCTTATTAACCCACCTTGAAACCCCGTTCTCGTCAGGATTAAAAAGTTTTAAAACTAATTGTGTTCTATTCATTTTAAATTTTATTAATTCGTTCTATACTGTATTCAACCTGTTTATCACTTATTTCACTACCCAAAAAGTTTCTTCCCAATAATTTACACGCAACACCAGTCGTACCTGTACCCATAAAAGGATCATAAACCAAATCATTTTCTTTTGTATATACATTTAAAAGTTTAGTACACAATTCTGTAGAAAAAGTCGCCTTATTTAATGATGTCGATTCATCGTTATTTTTTGCGGTTATAAAATTGTCTATTATTTCATAATATTTCTGACCTTTTGGGGATACTTTACTTACCTCTTTATAACAATTAAATGACTTAATCTCTTTTTTTCTAACAATAACATAAATAAACTCAACAATTCTGTTCAAACGATTGTATGATGCTGGATGGGGTATTGAGTTACTTTTCTTCCAAATAATTGTATCTGCAACCATAAATTCAGTATTTTGGATAATTGACGATATCATTGTATATGGTAGAGATGGATTTTCTATTGAGTAGGAAAAATTATAAAGTATAACACCGTTATCGATTAATATGTCATCCAAAAGGTTAAATATATTTGATGTCCATAGATTATATTCCTCCTCCGATTTCCAATCGTTATATTTATCATACCTTGTTTGTTTATCCGCATAACCACCTTTTCTTTTTGTCATATTATATGGTGGTGATGTCAATACACAATCAATTGATTTAGATTTTATTTTTTTGATTGTTTCCACACAATCTTCATTATAAAATTTATTCAGTTCTACCATATTAAAAATATAATAAAGATTTTTTCCAAAAACAATTATATATAATCTTTATTATTTGATTTCAAAAGCACACTTCATAACCCTTCTCACTTTTACTGAATCCTCGTAGTTACCGATGACAACACCATCTTTAATTGTAAATGCGTGTCCTGAAACAATAACAAAAAACGTCCCAATAGGATTTTTCTTGATGAATGTTCCAACGGTCATGTTTCTTTTTTTAATTTCACCTTTGACTTTAACATCATAAGACAATGTTCCAAACATACTAGGAGTAAAACGATAACCAACTAAGTGAACTTTTTTTTCATTCACAACAACTTCTTCATTTGCCATTTTCACAAGTTTTAAAGATGTCCCAAAAGTTCCTCGTCTTGGTTTACGATTGAAGTATGTCGCAACATATTCGTGAGCCGCGTCATAAGGAATTTCAAATGAAGAAGCAAATGCTCTAACAACACAATCATTTGTTTCCCCTTTAGCAATTGCAGAATCAGAATATCCTTTGATTGCCTTTGATGTCATTTCGTATGGTAGTCTGTTTTTCATATCACAAAGATACAAAAAATATTTAAATTACCAAAAAACCAATAATAAAATTTTTATTGATAATAAGTCATTTCATAAACCATTACCCAATAATCATCAGAATTTACAAATTCATAATGAATTTCTTCCAAAATATTGTCCATATTAATTATATAACATTTGAATTAATTCTTTATCTATTTTTGCATAACTTGTTGTTTCAGTCCATTCACTATAAAAAATACTTTCAGGATATTTGTGTGAGTCGTTTTTTAACCCAAATGATTGTGTTAATTCCTCTCTTAATATATGTTTTTCACAACTTTTTTTACTTAATCTATATATGTCAACATATAATTTAACGTTATAAATAGTATTAGATTCATAATATATCCTGAAAAGCCCGTAATTGTTTTTCAAATTTGTTTTATTTACATCAGGATATAGATTACCAAAAGTAATATAATCGCCAAAATAAATAATCATATTACTCTCATTTTCATTATCAACAACTGATATATTAATTGGATTAATTAAGTCATTAAGTTCAGACACAATTTTATTCAATTCCACCATAAGATAATCTACTTTTTTCCCTTTGACAAAAATTTTTACATCCTCTTTCCATTTTAATACGCATCTACTATCAGAAAATTCAGATTCAACAACTACCTCGTCAAAGTATGATTTAGCCTCTTCAGAAAAATGTTTTTCTTGTTTAATATCTTCCTCTTGAACTTCGGTAACTTCAACTGGGGGACTTTCATAAACTGGGGTATCTTCTATTTTTATAATCTCATCATTTTGAGGGGTTATACAGTAAATAAATAAGAATAACAAAGAAATAAGTACAAGTATTTTTTTCATAACGTTTTAATTTTCTACTAAATTAAAAATAAAATTTGAAATAAAAAAATTAATCACACTTTTTTTACAACATACTCGTGATTTGAATCTGAATTTTGCTGGAAAAGGTTTTTATAACTAACCGCTTCTTCTTCGTTATCAAATTCTAATACCTCTGATTGAGAGTTTAATAATATAACAGGTAACTTCTTCCCCGTTTTTTGATTTAACATATATTTTATGATGATGTACATAATAAAAATTATATAAGAAATTAAAACAATTGTCAACAACCCCGAAAACAAAATGGGAACAAGTCCCATTCTGCTAGATAACGAACATCTCCCTTTCTTTAGATGGTTTATCCTTACCCAACATCTACGTCGAATAAGTATCTATTAGGATTTATCCCAATCTTTTTATTTCTTTTAATATATTACTAACTATAGTAGTTTTTTCGTTGAGTTTTGTTTTTTTATGTACTGCCTTTCCAATATGTTTTCTAACAAGAGATTCCATTTGCATTGTTGGGTTATCTTGTTTCAATTTTTTATAGTCCTTCAAACAGTATCTATCAACACCATAGTAAGAACGTCCTTTTTTGTTAGATCTACATCTGTAAAGTGATTTTAATTCATCCCCTACTCCTCCACTACCTTCAGTAAAGTTTTTTTGTTCGTCACATTTGATAATAGCACTTTTAAGTGAGTTCAAAACATTGTCATCTTCAATCACCGATGTCTTTTTAGTTTGTAATACTCTTGTAGAAGGGAAAGCGGATATAAATAATCTTTTCACGGCACTTTTACAATATTTTCTTTTTAACTCCTTTGGTATATTTGATTCAATTGATTTGATTGTATATTGTAAATCCTCAAATGATTCAATATCAGATTTCCATATTGGGGTTTTATCATTATAATATTCTTCATATATACCATCAGCATCAAGATTTCTAAGTTGTTGTCCAACAGTTGTTTTGGTTGATAACCTTTCTTTTTCATCAATGTTTGGTTGTTCAAAAGTATAACCGTTATCCTCTAAAAAAGTCTTAACCTCCGAATTAACTTTATCTTCTTCTTTGTCAGAAACTACTGTTTGATCACTTTTTTTGTCGTCTTTTTTAATTACTACCTCGTCACTTTTTTTGTCATCCGTTGTTTTTCCATCGGTTTTGATAATTGTATTTTCATATTTTTTATCAATTCTATCACATTCAGTCATTAATTTATCCATTTCTGCAACTAACCTAGATATGTAAGATAAATCCTCATCAGTAATGACAGCCTTATATTGTTCAGCAGTAGTTATTAAAGTTTGTCTTTGTAACTTTAATTCATTTTTAATGTTTGCCGAACAAAAATCTTTAGAATCAGTTGCCTTTATTAAATCTCTTGCGGTATCAATTCGTGTATTTACCTCATTTTTTGCCGCATCCGAACCTCTAATTATCCCTTTTACATTAGCGTTATAAACATCCCATTCATCTAAAATAGTAAGTACGTTATTTTTAATTGGTTCCATACTTTTTTTAACTTCATCACTTTTTTCTTCCTGTGTGTTTCCATCTGTTAGACTTGATGAACCATCTATTTTTCCGTCTATTTTATTATCAGTTTTTACAACATCCTTTTTTGGGACGTAATACATTTTTTCTGGATTTGATGATGACCCGATATATCTTGTAACTTTTTGTTCTAAAAGTCTTAAATTAAGAATTGTTTTTATTACGCCTTCATTTAAATCCTCACCAGGTGACATTGTAAAAATTTCATCCTCTTCGGTTGGTTCCCAAAAACCTTGTTCATCTAACAATATTGTTATTATAATTTCATCATCATTAGTTTTTTTAGTGGTTAACACTCCTACACTTCCTTTTCCTTTAACACTCGGATCTATTGGGTAAAGTACTTCATAATCAAATTCATCAAAACTATTTATAAGCGCGTTTTTTGATTCCTCAGTTTGTGTACTCAATTCTTGTTGAGATGATAATGGAACTTTCGTACCATCTTTTCTTCTTTTAATAATATATACATAAGTACCCTTCTTATTTAGATAAATAATACCTTTTGTGTAAATTCTTCCTTTTTCTTTTAAATCCTGCCAATATTTTTTCTGAACCTCACCAACAAACGACGGTAACTCAACTGAATTACCTGAACCACCTGAATCGATTTTAGAACAAATTGAGGTTACTTCTTCTTTATTAAATAATTTTTTACCTGTTGTTGTATATAATAACTCCTCAGTGTATTTTCCAAATTTACCATCCGCACCATATTTTAAAGTATAACCTTTATTAATTAAACATTGTTGTACTTGTGAAATAGGTCCACCAACAACCTTATCTTTACATCCTTTAGCATAAGGACCGTCACCACAATCTTTGTATGTTGTAACCTGCGGAGATGGTGTTGGGGGAGATGGTGGAGATGGTGTTGATACACAATTAGAGGTTGACTTAGCCCAAGTTAAATCACACAAATATGTTGTATAAAATTCCTTTTTTGTTTTTGGATATAATCTCTTATGTACAAGAAAATCATACATTGTATTTGAATTAATTTCAGAACCATACCATTTACTTTTAAAGTCATCGTAATTAAGATCCGTGTATGGTTTATTGTCCGCAGGATCTTTTTCTGTGTTAAGTTTCTGCCAAAGTACCTGTCTTCTTCTTTCGTAATCCGCCATATCAGTAATTTATTTTTTTAATTCAACTTTATTACACCTTTATATCCGTCGGGGTCCTCCAAGTCAATTTGAGAATCGCTATTATTATTATTATTATTATTATTACCACCTCCTTCTATTGGTTGTTGTTGTTGGATTGTATCAAACTCTATTTGTTGTTCTTCTTGTGGTGGTGTTTTACAGTCACCAGATCCCGCAACTTTATTAAACTGACCAGGTGTTCTTTCTGCATATTTTTCTATACAACCACCATCAAAATACACAAACAAGACGTTATTTATAATTTCAAACCCTTCCACTTTTGGATCTGCGTCACGGTTTGTATATTGACAACCATATTCTCTTGCAACAAAATTTTGGAAATTTTCGGGTAACTTATTATATCCCGTAACATCTTGTACACAGTCAACATCTGGTGCATCATCAGTTGTTACATCATTGACGACATCCTTAGTTTTATCTACCACCTTTCCAGTCCAATATTCCCAATCAAGATTATACAACGTTATTAAAATTGTTATTGTCAAAACAATCAAAGTTACTTGTGTTGCACGAGATCTCTTTTTTTGTCCTGGAGCAACTCCCATCCAATAGTCACCAATATCACCTGCTTCTTTTTTAAATCTTTGAAATCCGTTAGATCCTCCGCCTCCGCCTGACATTTCATAAGTTCTTTGACTAAATAAATTAGATGGGTCGATGTCATCCGCACCAGGACCTGAAGTATTTCTAAATCCAGCCCCCGCAAATGCTATTTCATAATCATTATAAAACGTATCAACATTTTTTATTCCCATTTTATCAAGTAAATCTATGGCATTATTTACCATAGAATCAGTAATATTCTGACCGATGTTAGTAAAATACATTTTAATTGAGGTTATATTTTCAGAAACAATATTCTTTAAGTTGTCTTTTGTTACAAGTGGATTATCATAATCAATATCTTTTATTGTGGTACCACCACCTTCAGAAACATCGGGTAATTTTTTTGTATTTACTTGTGCTTCTGCACCATCCAAAAGATCCCTTAATTGTGTTTGTAATGTTGTCTCGGTTATATCATCGGATAAATTTCTCAATTTAGTTATGGTGGTAGGTATTAATGACATTGCCGCCACATCCAAAACATCCAAATTATCAGATAAAGATTTTATACTTAATTTAACATCATTCGAGAGAGCATTTTTTGTCATAAGTACAGATGCTTCTGTTTTGTTTTTTGATCCAATGTAATTTGCCAAAGTTGTTGATAAATTTTCAGCCGCTTGCTTTTCAAGATTTTTAATTATCGATTCACCAATTTCACTTTTTGTAGATCCGAATCCTGCACTTGTTAAGTCATCAAAAGAAAAATCTGTTTTACCTCCCAATTTTTGTACTATTGCATCACTATTTCTTGCTGCGGTAAGTAGTGATTGTTCCATTTCTGCAACCGTTTCTGCACCAATATATTTTGCCAATGCCGTGGTACCATCCAAAGCGGTTAATGCTGTTGATTTTCCAGGCCCACCAGGTCCTGTTGTTGCTTCTTTTAACACAACTTTATGTCCCATTGCTGCGAATAATCGACTCATTTGATTGAGTTCTTCTGTGAGTGTCATTTTTTTTCTTTTCATAAAATCTATATTTTTAAAATAAATATTACCTAAAATGGAAAATATTTTTATTTATTGGTAAAAACAACTTCTTTTCCTGTTTCTGCAGTTGTTAATTTTACATTATCTGATTGTTTTGGTTGTTCGATATTAACAATACAACCCTCAACTTTATTCAAAGCCCATTCCATATCACAAAAATACTTTTGATAATATGTTTTTTTATCTAAACGGAATAATCCCCAATCGTATAATTGTTTATATAATTCATCAGCACCACTTTGAGTGTCGAAATAGTCAACCTTGAATTTATCATATCCAAGAGATTTGTACAACGTATCAGTATTTGGGATTTTTTTCTCTGACAAAGCCAAATAAATAATATTTCTATTTCTTTCGTAATAACTAACATCAACCTTTGTAACATCTTCTTGTCCTTGATCCGCTGATGGTTGTTTTGCAATTCCTTTTACAATCTCTGACTCTTTCTTTAATACCCAACAAGGTGCAGTTTTACATTTTACAAGTCCTGCCTCTACACAGTCACTACTATTAGTAGAAAGGGTGTAATTTGATTCCTCCAAGGTATCAATAACCTCTTGTCTTAAATCATCATCATCTACATATTTTTCAATATCTTCCCAACATCTTTCGTCTCTCAAATATTTTAAAGCCTCATTATTAGCATCTATTACTTGCTTCATTTTTTTTAGTTTGTCTATGTCAGAAAGTGCTGATCTAACCGCTTCACTAATAATATTTCCTTGAATATCTGTTGGTATTACTCCACTTTCTAACATTAACAAAATGTTTTCAGGAGACAAATCAAAAACCATTATATTGACAAATGTTGGATTAGATAATTGTAATTTTTCATAAGAAGTAAACCCCTCATTGAAAGCTTCATCCATCGATTTAATTTGTTCTTTTAAGTCATCCTGTTTGTTTTCATAATCCTCGAGAGTCTCAGTTTTTGTGTAAAGTTTATTTAATAAGGATATTGTAAAATGTTGTAGAACAAGTACTCCTGTCATAGAAGTAACAATTCCGTTAAACCACCCCTGTGTTGGTTCTTTAAGTAAACCTCTAATGTTCAATGCAATTTGATACAATTCGAATAATTCACTACCTACTTCAGGTACAACACCCTCACCAATTGTTTTAAGTCCTTTACTTTGACCTACAATGTATGCTAAAGATTCTTCTATAAATTTGGGGTTTTTGGATATGTTTTCACAAACATTTAAAAAGATAGCCTTTTCATTTTGATTCAAGGAGGCGTAAAATGAACTTTCAAAAATATTTGATAAATCTTTTGCAATTAAGTTTCTCATTGATTTATTCGCAATAGCAACACATTCGACAGCGGAAAATTCTTGACCGATAATATTTATAAATCCTGGTTGTGTTGATATGTATGGGAGGGCACAGAAGAATAAATTTAACCAAGCAATTGATTCTCCACCTGGGACATCAAAATAAGCAATCGCTTGTGGCACATTAAACCCTAATTCAACTATAGTTTGTGCAACCATTAATCTAAATTGTATTTTTACTGGATCTGCGGTAAAAAATATACTTGCAGGATTACTCATTCTACCAACCAAAAATTTTTTTGAAAGAACTGAAATTGTAATTTGTACTATCAAAATAAAAAGTTGTCCACCTTCTGACATTACTAATTGTTGAAACCAAGTTCTGGCGTCTAAAGCCCAAGTAGTTTGATCCGATTCATCTGTTGGTGCTATCATATTATATTGAACTCCATCTGAACCGTAATATGCAGAACCCCAATCCATCGATCCACTCCCCCTTAACCCAGGAAATGACATTATCCAACCCCTTGACTGATCACCCTGTGGACGAATCAAAGGTGCAACAATTTTATCTGATGCAGGAAAAACTGACTCAACAGGATTGAATAGTTTTATAACTAAAGTATAAACCTTACCTGCATTTTTAAACCCAATCGGGACTTTATTAGTTTTTAACCATTGTAAATCCTCCCAATATTTTGATGGAAAATATCTTTTAATTTTATATGGTTGTTCTACCAATTTACTTTCTCCGGTTTCTTTACTGACATTAATAACGGTTGATGTACCCCAAGATTCTTTTATAAATTCTTCGTACCAACCAAAATTATCTTGACCGTATGTACTTCCCTCAACTTGTTTTAAGTCAAAAATGTCGGGTATATCAAAATCATCGGGTATATAGTAAGCTTCAAACCCCTCCTTCAAGTAGTAAACTTTCCCAAATCGACCAAAATCAAAACTTCCGATTTTTTCATCCTCACCTTCATCTTCTCTTATAATATGTGGTGTTACATAATTTTCAGTTCTAACACCAATAAGTTGGTGAATTCTTGTTATTTCTTCTTTTAGATTATTTTTTTTCATTGACTATTATAAAATTTTAAATGCAACTGTTGGTAGATACCTCATCATTTCAGAATTTTTATTTGTGTGTAAACTTTCATCCTCCACGTATTGAGATGTTGGATTAACAAGATTAACAAGAAGTGGTACTGATTTATCTGATGAATAAACGTAATCCGACTTTGGGTATCTTAGTTTATTATATAAATCGGCCTGTAAATTCATATTTTTGTCAATCTCAGTCAATTTTTTTTCACCCCCTAATCTACACGGCTCAACATACTTTTGACTTACCCAAACTCTGTTTGTTCCTTTTACTGTTGTGCCTTTTAATTCTATTTGTATCCAGTATTTCGCAATATCATTTTCTAGCGCTAATTTCATAATATCATCTCTACCAATTACAAGATTATCTTTAACTTTTAATAAATCCGTTCCAGATGTAGTTCCAAGAGATGCTAGTGAACTAAAAAAATCTTTAATTTCTGAAGAAACTCCAGTATCTGATTTTGTCAAATAACCATATAGGTAATTAAAAACGGTCCCTACTTCTTCTTCTGTTGACTCATCTACTACTCCTGATTTAACGTCTTTGTTATATTTAAAGATGCTGCCGTACAAAGGTGGTTCGGAACCTTTAAACATCGCCTTATAACCGCTAAGAATACCATCGGTATACTTAAATATAAATTTTTGTTTTTTGTTTTTTAACAATTGATAAGCATCGGTTATAAACTTCTTAACGTTTTCTGTTTCAATAGGACTAATAACCGCCGTCATAGTTTCAGATGCAGTGTAATAACTAAAAATTGGCATATACAATAACTCCACACTTCCAGTTGGAACTCCTATCAATCTATCAGAAGTCCATCCTATATAATTATCCCAGCCTTCTCCTAATGAAGCAATATCTAATAATCCGGTATCCATATTCACGCCAGGCGTTTTTCTCAAATTAACCCTTGTTTCATTATTTTTAACACACCAAGGTTGGTTATCTTTTAAATCAGAACTTTGTTTACCTATATATTGACCATCATTTGTGATAGATACATTCTCAGTGAAACTATTTACCTCAGAATCTTTCCAAGGCATACCAGACATTGTATCAAAATCTTTATTATAATTTCTTGTCATTAACACATCAGTTTCACCCGCTTTTTGATTATACAAATCAGATGATAGAGGGTTTATTTCATCTATGTCTAAAAGATAAAAAGAACCCTTATTCTCAATTGAATAATGATACCCAGTTCGTTGGATTTCTGCTGGGCTTTTTACTAATGGAAATACATTTTGTTTTTTTGCCTCCGCAAGTTCTTCAGTGTCATCATAAGCAGTATCCAAAAATTTATTTACATTCTCAAATGCTTGATACGCCCTATAACCTTCTGAGGATAAAAACCAATCAGTTCTATATAGGTAAACAGGAAATGGTTGACTTTCCTCGTCAACATTAATATTTAAAGCGGATCTAACAAATTTACTTTCTAAAGAAAATTTAACTTGACAACCTTCTGTTAAATTATTCCACGTATTTACACATTCTGAAAAACACTTTGCAAATTCAGCTAAATAAAAATTATCAATGTTATCAATTTTTTCTCCATTCCACAATTTTTTTTGTCTTTGGATTTCTGCGTAATACTCACACGCGGTAATATCATTTGTATCATTTTTTTTTCTAGCATAATTATGCCATTCAAAATATTCTGTTGTCGATAACGTTTTTTTAGTATAGGAGTAACGATCCTTTCCAAATTCACCCCCAACTATACTTGCGGGTAACGCAAGTGTTTTTCCATCAGCACAACTTACAAGTTTGTTCAAATACGGGTTTGGGACGGTAGTTTCTGTTTGTTTTGCAAAAAATTTATCCGCATAATTTAAAAAATCGCCAGATGGGAATAATGAACTATACTTGAATACTGTGTTTTCTAAATTCTGTTCAGTTAGAATACGTCTTCCCTGTATTTTTGGGGTTTTTTCTTCTTTGATTGTTTTTAGAATTTTTTTTACTATTTCATCCACATTTTTCATAATAAAGTATTCGCCTTTCCTCTTACTATTTTATTAAGTGATTTCCAAGTAACTTTGTCATCAATTGTATTTGCGACACTTCTTGTTAGTCCAGTTTCCCATTTTGTAACCGCAGGATAACCTTCACCTCCACCTGCAGGGGCACCACCACCTTCTTCTTGTTCACCTAATTCACCATCATTCTGATTGTTTGTCGTGAACTTTTTCATCAGATATATTAATTCTTCGAAATTTGTTTCCATTTTAATTAATAAATATTTGTATATATCAATAATTATCGTAACTTTGTGATTATATAATAATAAACGTTTTAACTATGAAAAGTATTCTCTATTTTGTTTTGTCATTTTTTTTGTTGACTTCTTGTATTAAGTATGAACAACCCAAACTTTTAAGTTTAAGTGGTGAATATCGTATCGATAAAGTAACTTATGAAGAAATTGACAATACTTCCTCAAGTAATAATATGGTTTATTATCCTGGTGACTTATATGTTAACCCAAATGAAAAATTCCCAATGGACTCTATTGAAGTTGGTTTTACAAGAATTCATATGGATTATTCAATGATGAGGTTTAAACCAATCAATAGTCCTGACGGTTCTGTAAATTGGACAAAGGAGTATTTTTATTATGTTTATGGACAAAATACTCAGTTTGACTTAGGGTATATCCAAGTTAATATTGATGGTTCAACAAGAACATTCAAAATTGTTGATGATGGTACCGAAGGATTGGTTCTTCGAACAACGGGAACTTGGGCAAATGGAAATGCAGGTTCGGATGTTTCGGTAACATTGGTTATGACAAGAGTCGGTCCGTAAGGATTGGCTCTTAGAATAATTCTGACTTTGGTAACCTACTTGGGTTTACAATATAATATTCGTTTAAATACATAAGTAGTATTTCCTCATCAATAGTTTCAAAATCATCGAATATATCATATTCTTCCCCATCCTCATCGTTAAACAAATCCAAGTCTTCTTGAATAAGTTTGTAACCAAAATCCTCAGCCTCATCTAAACTGATAATATCGTTTCTTACTTCATCTTCACTATCTGTACTTAATTTGAAAGAAACTTCTAAACTTCTCGTATTTTCGTGAATATAATATGATATTATTTCACTTATTTCCATCTTTTTAAAAAAAAATAAAATTAATTGTATTTTCTGAATCTTTTGAACATATCTAAAGACTCATTTAGTTTTTCTGTTAAATCGGGTAAAATGTCTTCGTCAACCTCATAATCAAAATGTCTTTCAGTTAAAGGTTCAAAGTCATCTTCCTCATCATAATCTTTGTCGTAATTAAAATCGTCATTGTAATAATCAGAATAACTATCAAATTCATCTTCTTCATCCCCAACTAATTCTGTCCCTTCATAATCAGACATCCCGTGTCCAAAAACCTTTGGTAATTTTCTAAATTTTTCAGGAGTATAATCATCATAATATTTTTTCATTAAGGGGCTATCCCACCCTTCACCGATTTCGATTTCAATATCTATATCGTCATCACAACCTTCCTCTTTTCCTAAAGAAACATACTCAATTTCATCACCACCATCATCAAAATGATAATCCATAAATGAATCCATATCAACAGTACCATTTTTCAAATCAAAATCACCATCCCCAATCATATCTCTACCATCAAATGATTCATTAATGTTCATATTTGTGTATTTTTTTACCGTTCCATTATTAGAAACGGTGATACCTTCTTTATCATTTGCAAAATCTTGTATGTAAAGTGGTTGTTCGTTATTTTGCCCATAACGAGTTACATACCCATCATAAATGGTTTTATGTTGGTTGAGAATGTTATCCTTTTCTTCTCTTGTTATTCCGAAAAAATATTGTGCCATAATTTTTGTTTATTATAAATATCGTTATTTGTTATAATCTTCCCCCTATAAGTTTTGTATATGCCATTACCATTTTTCCAGCATATTGCTCAACTTGTCTTGAAACACTTCTTGGTGTCACCTCTTTGTTTTGTTTTTCAAGTATTTTTATCGATCCCCTAATCATTTCATTTTTAACTTCATCTGCCATATCCAAAACCTCTTGAAAAGCTTCTTCCCTTTCTTCGTCAAATTCGTCATAATGATGTTTGTGTTCAATTCTTTCTCTACCCAACCATAAGTAAGGTGAAGAAGCCATCATATTTGTAACACCAGATTCCCTTAATTTTTTCAAATAAGATTGTAACATTTTAACATTGAAGTTTCTGAACAATTCAGTGTTGCTTTGATAAAAGTCTTCATTTAGAAAATTTTTTTTAGTAATGTAATAGGATTCTTCCGTTTTTTTTCGTCTACGGTTTAACATATCCTCTTCTTTAATCCATTTGTCAGCACCATCTATTAATGCCAACCTACTTCCGTTGTCCCAATTCACATTATATTGTTTGGTTCCGAAAACTTCACTCTCGTGAGTAACTACTCCAGCCATACCTGTTGGAACCGCGGAATATGCATCATCCATAGATATACAAATTACTCTGTCACCTTTGGATAAATTTGGGTTCATATTATATCTTGCCATACTTAAATAAATATACGTTATATTTATAATTGTAATATGAAAATAATTATCACAGAAAATCAAAAAAATTTACTCCTTACCGAAGGTATTACAGACGGTATTATCAGAGGATATAAATCTATGGAAAAATTTACAAAAAATATTTTATCAGAATGTAAACAAATTACAGGTATGGATTTTGGATTTCTTTTGAGTTGGGGAGCAACTTTGGGTGGTTTAATGATGCCTGTAACACAATTTATTGAGGGTAAATATCCTGAATTAACTAGTGTGGACATATCTTTAATAGTCACTGGTGCAATGGTAACTTTTTACTCCTCCAACAAAAAATCATTGTCCAAAATTTTGACGGAGATAAAAGAAAGAGGGTTAATAAAAGTTTTTGACGAATTATTAAATGCAACAACAAAATTAAAAAATACGTTTTTGTCTTTTATTGAAAGTTTGAATCTTACGTTTTTCAAAATGTCTAATATGTTGGCATATACTTTTTTAATACCAATTTTACCACAACTATATCAAATGAGTCAAATGGGTTATGATTCTGTTGTTATGAATGAAATAATTAAAAGAATTTTAGGGTATGGAATTGTTTTGGGGTCTAGTGTTATTATTAAACAATTAATTAAAAAAATTATTGATAGATTTAGAAATTAAATCTCAATTATATAGTGAGTTTCATAAGTAAGAACTCCATCATACCCTTTAAAAATTATTTCTCCTATCATACCCCCTAAAAAGGTATTCTCGTAAGTTCTATTTATATTTAATTTTTCATCTAATTTAATTCTTTTAAATACTTTCCACATTTTTTCATCAGTTTCTTTCAATATCTGAGATAAATCACTTATTAACCCATCAAATTCAAAACTTTCACCAACATAAATTGATAAAGTGTATACTTCACCATTTACGTTATTTATATCTACGTCAAAATCTATTTTAACATCCGTATCAAAACCTCCCATTGAGTATATTAGATACTTAATCTTTTGTAAATTTCTTGCAATGTCTGGAAATTTTTTTTGTATGTTTTCGTAATTCATTTATTTATGTGTTAATATTTTATCTATAACAATTTCTATTTCATCATCATTCAAACGATGTATTTCACGATTTGTTTCAAACCAATTTTTAACAATTTCCTCTAATGGTTTTCTAAGTAATTTGGATAACCTTTTAAAACCAAAATACTGTGAATCTATTTCGTGTTCTTGGGTATAATATTCAAGAGGAGTGTCAGGCTCTTTAACATCTAAATCAAACATTCCTGTTTTATTTTGTTTTATATGTCTCAATTCGTGTGCCACTGTTTCATTCAAATCACCAATTAACTTATATAGAATTGAATTTTTATCACCCTCATCGTATTGAATTTTTACAACTATTGTTTCATCATCTCTGGAATAATAAGCATTAACACCATAATTACCATAATCAATGATTAATTCTACAGAAAAAGGATTTAATCCTAAAAAGTCATAAATCATAGAATCTCTATCGTCAAAATATTCAGGTAAAAAAAACTCACCCTCATCCTCAAACTTAAAGACTGTGATAATATCTCTGACAATTTTTCTGATTGGTTCTCTCATCTTGTTGTCTTCATTGATAATTTTTCTTATAGTTTGTCTCATACTCATAATGATAAATATAAGAAGAGTTAAATAATATGGAACTACTAAATACACACCCAATAAAAAAATCAGACTTAGGGTTTCACGGTAATCTCTTTGGGGGCAAACTTTTGGCGTGGATTGATGCCGCTGCCGCAGGATATTCAATGCAATTGTGTGATTCGCCTCGTATGGTTACAGTTTCTATTGATAAATGTAACTTTGAGAAACCAGCAAAAGAGGGACAACTTCTCAAAATTTATGGATACCCATCCAAAATAGGGACAACATCTGTAACTCTATATATGGAAGCAAGAGCACACGATGTCTATACAGGAAATCA
>Ga0315903_10004604_pt1 | contig 18358 bp, 17 predicted proteins | sample LakEriMetagenome_7_FD_203524 | JGI IMG/M metagenome (GOLD analysis project Ga0315903, IMG submission 203524) | Freshwater fungal communities from buoy surface, Lake Erie, Ohio, United States - Buoy 2 MA119 | ecosystem: Environmental > Aquatic > Freshwater > Lake | place: USA: Lake Erie, Ohio...
TTAGAAACTAAAATATAACAGCTATGAAAGGAAAACTACTCCTCACCGTCCTATGTTTGGCAATAGCCGGCACCTCTATCGGACAACGTTACTTGACGCCTCAATTCACCACCGTTAAAAAAACTACAGGTGTAAAATTTGGCGAGAACTTAGGTTATAATTCTTCGTTTTTGACCACCGAAGATTTACTGATGGATGTGTATGAGCCGGATGGCGACACGGCCACTAACCGTCCGGTGATTATTCTAGGACATGGTGGTTCTTATCTTTCGCTTTACCAATGGGGGGTAAGAGAACAATATAGTGTGGTGGAATTGTGCAATCGCTTCGCTAAGTTGGGTTATGTAGCTGTGTCTATCAGCTATCGCTTAGGTTGGGCGGCTGGTTCAACCGATGCAGAAACTAGAGAGAAAACTATCATCAACGCTGTTTATCGCGCTATGCAAGATTTCAAAACTTGTGTGCGTTACTTCAAAAAAGATGCGTCAACTACCAACCTTTGGAAAGCTGACCCTTGTAAGATTTTTGTAGGCGGTACCAACTCCGGAGGCTATTCTGCTCTAGCAGTGGCTAATCTCAACAAGCAAAGTGAGTTGGTAGGCGTGAAGTTTCTCGATTCAAATGGTAATCCATACATTGACCAAACCAAAACAGGCGACTTTGACGGATTTGGCGGCACACAAAACTTAAACAATCATACAGGATATACTTCTACAGCTCGTGCCGTTTTGGCATTAGGAGCAGCCACCGGAGATTCGACTTGGGTAGAGGCCGGAGAAATACCGGTTGTAGCTTTTGCCGGTGTAGATGAAACCACAACACCTTATAACACCGCTATCGTGATTACAGGAAGCGGCACAGCTATTATCGTAGTGAGTGGAGCGGGCGATTTTATGCCACGTCATGACCGCTTGGGCAACAATGATGTATTTAAGTCTGCCGGTTTGCCTCAAGGCCCACCAAATAAGAATGGCGCAGGTCAAATCACAACACCTATTGAGGGCTTGTATCCATTGTATGGTGCGCGCTTCGAGCCTTGGAGCTGGTATGACTCTAACCAACCGATTGGTGACCCTGCTTTGAACCCTGGCGCATCAGAAACAAAAGGTAAACTTTACATTGACACTATCATGGCTTACACTGCCCCGCGTTTTTATGAAATTATCAAAGACAATTCGGCTTGTCAAGTTACCGTAGGTATTAATGATGTGGACCAAACACCAACGGTAGACTTTACGCTTGCACCAAATCCTTCTTCCAGCACCATCACTATGTTCAGTTCATCAAGCGATGTAAATGTTACTACAGCAACGTTGTATGACTTCAACGGTCGTGCTGTGCGCACTATCACCAACAACCAAGCGTACTATGCAGTGATGAACGTAAACGACTTAGCGAACGGGATGTATGCCATCGAAATCAAATCTGCCGATGGTGGACAAGCCATCAAAAAAGTGATAGTTCAACATTAATAAAATACACAAGAAATCTTTCAAACGCCTCGGCCTCGGTCGGGGCGTTTTTTGTTTGACCATAAATTCACCTTTATTTGGCAAACTAATTCTAAGAAGATGAAAAATACAATACTAGTTTTCCTGTTATCATCCATTCTGATGTTGAGTTCATGTATGAAGGAATATCAGTGTACCTGTATATATAAAAGTGGTGCTGCAATTGGTGATGTTACATACGTCAAAATAAATGCAAATACAAAAATTAAGGCAAAAAGTATTTGTAGGGATAAGTTAGTTGTTAATCAGTTAAATGGTGGTAAAGCAGAATGTGAGTTGTAGTTAGTTTGGCGTTTTTTGTTTACACTCAAAACTCCTTCTCAAACCCAAACTCCTCCATCACATCGCTCAGCTCGTTGTACACTTCTTGAGCAGACAGTCCGAATTCTTCTAATGAGTATTCGTGTTTGCTTTGGTAGTTTTGTTGGCGCACTTTTTCTTGATGTAGTTTGGTGAGAAATTGTTCGCTCATCGGCCAACCAAAGTGGCGATAAATTCCTTTGATGGTCTCGTGCGGTTCGCGCAGTAAATCATCATATTTTACGGCTGCAAATTGTTCTTTGGGCAGTGATTGCCGCATGGTTTTGGCATATTGAAAAAACTCAATGCCGTAGTCTGCCCACACCTTGCGGCTGATGTCACGCTTGGGTACATTGGGGGAGTGAAATTGATACATCACTGTAAACATGCTGGCCATGCTCGGTACTGCGTCATAAGGATGACGGGCAATGTAGATTATCTTTGCATCAGGAAAAGCTTGCAAAAGCGTTTTGTAACGCCCCGTGCTCATTACATTTTTCGCTAAGTAGGTTTTGTTTTTTCCGGCTCGAAACACAAATCGTTTGATACTGCTGGCATAAAACTGAATGACGTTATGACGAATTGTTTCCGGCTCGTCATCTAAAAAACGGTTATGATTGTTCTCGTGAAAAATCGGAAAGGGAATAAACATGCCGGGGCTGTTGAACGTCTGCGCAAAAACTAATTCATCTTCTTCGGCTTTGTTGAATCCCATCGGGTGAATATCATCCCATCCTCCCCAAAACATTTCATCTAGTTTTTTCATCAACTTTCGCAGCGCGTTAAACATCAAGTGGCGGTCTGTCCACCTGATCACTTGATAGAATTGCACAAACGAGGAAGACATAAAGAAAGTGTGTGCGTTTTTGGTGTACACAAATCGTTCGTCATCTAAGGCTAGTAATCGGTGCAGATAAGTGGTGCCGCTGCGTGGATTAGCGATGATAAACACCGGTTGATTTATAGGTGTGGTTTTGTATCCTCGATGAAAAATTTCGTCTAGCAGACGAAAGAACAGACTGAGCAGTAAGTGTATGGAATATAGAAAAATGAACAGAATAGACAGCAGCCAAAGTTTCCAATTCCATTGCCCAAACGCTGATTGGAGCATGTGGCGAAGCACCGACAAACGGATGTAATAAAACGAAGGACTAAAGAAAACCATAGTGAATGTTACGCCAAAGGAAAAGTTTTAGGGCAGAACAGCCAAGTTTATTTTCTTTGAACTTTAATAACATCGCCCAAGTGCAGATTTATGCTTACTAATCGTCAATTATTCTTGCGTCACGTGGCGCAAACCAATGTAGCTCCATTGATGCTCGAAATAGAAAAAGCGGAGGGCGTTTATTTATACGACACCAACGGTAAATCTTATTTGGATTTGATAGCCGGCATAGCTGTGAGTAATGTGGGACACAGTCACCCGAAGGTGGTGGAAGCGGTGAAACAACAAGCCGAAAAATATATGCACCTGATGGTGTATGGGGAGTTTGTAGAAACACCACAAGTGAAATATGCCGAGCGATTGTGTCAATTTTTGCCTAAGGCTTTAGACAATGTATATTTCACCAACAGTGGAGCCGAAGCCACGGAAGGCGCCATGAAGCTGGCCAAACGCGCCACGGGTCGCACACAGTTTGTGTCGTTCAAGCAAAGTTATCATGGCAGCACCCAAGGAGCTTTGAGCGTGATGGGCAATGAGTATTTTAAACAACAATTTCGTCCTCTCTTACCTGACACGTTGCAGTTGCGGTACAACAATATGGAGGATTTGGCGCAAATCTCTTGCCGCACGGCTGCGGTTATTCTAGAACCTGTTCAAGCCGAGTCGGGAGTAACTGTTCCCTCTGTAGATTTTATGCACGCCTTGCGCAAGCAATGTGACGAAACGGGCGCTTTGCTGATTGTGGACGAAGCGCAAACCGGCCTAGGACGCACCGGCAAGATGTTTGCCTTTGAGCATTACAGCATAGAACCAGATATACTTTTATTAGCGAAAGCTTTTGGCGGAGGAATGCCGCTGGGGGCATTTATTTCCTCGTCTGATCGAATGAAATTATTAACCGATAATCCTGTGCTAGGGCACATCACCACCTTTGGTGGACATCCGGTTTGCTGCGCAGCAGGCTTGGCGGCATTTAATGTGTTAACAGAAGAAAACCGGATAGCAGAAGTAGAACGCAAAGGCCAATTGTTTGAAAAATTGCTCGTGCACCCCAAGATAAATTCGGTGCAACGCAAAGGATTGATGATGGCCTTAACCTTCGAATCGTTCGAGATGAACAAAATGATTATTGATAAATGCATAGAGCAAGGCGTGTTGACCGATTGGTTTTTGTTTGCTCCGCAATGTATGCGCATCGCTCCTCCACTTATTATTACTGAAGCGCAGATAGAAACGGCTTGTGCAGTGATAGTGAAGGCAATCAATGATCTTTAGTTCACAAGCGCTGTTTCACCAAATTTTGTTGTTACTTTCGCACGTAAACAACCCACCCCATGAGCAAAACAAGAGAATGGTTTAAATCAGGCTTCGGACGAATAGTCGCTTATTTCCTTCAAGGTTTGTTGCTGATTGCCCCTTTGTTTATCACCATCTATGCCGTGTTTTATATCTTCAACAGCATAGATACGACTATCGAAAAAGTATTCCGCACCTTGTTTAGTTTCTACTTCCCGGGTTTTGGCATTGCCGTAATGTTTTTCATCATAGCGCTGATTGGCTATTTGGGTTCGTTGGTTATCGTACAGCCGCTATTGGACATAGTAGAAATGCTAATGGAACGCACGCCATTAGTCAAAGATATTTATCCATCCCTTAAAGATTTTTTTGGCGCGTTTATCAGCAACAAAAAGAAATTTAACAAGCCCGTGCTTTTCGAAATGGGCAAAGGGAGTGGAGTGTTCAAAATGGGGTTTATTACCAAAGAAGATTTGAGTGAATTGGATATATTAGACAAGGTGGCCATCTATACACCACTGTCTTATAACCTTTCAGGGATTATGTATTTGGTTAATCGCGATCAAGTGCAGGTGTTGAATGATGTAGGAGCCGGTGAAGCGATGAAATTTATCATGAGCGGAGGGGTGACAGAGTTGGATGATGAACACGACCATAAATCATTAAAGCCGTAAGTTATGTTACGTATTTTATGTTTAACCACCTTGTTGACGCTGCAAATGAACTCCGCCAATGCTTGGGGGTTTTGGGCGCATCAGCGCATCAATCGGATTGCTGTTTTTCTCTTGCCGCCTGAGATGCTCACGCTCTATAAACCGAGCATTGATTACCTCACCGAGCATGCCGTTGACCCGGACAAGCGCAGATATGCCTCGCCCGATGAAGCGCCTCGCCATTACATTGATCTCGATCATTACTGCACGCTGCCTTGCGATGAACTGCCGAAGCGATGGAATGATGCCGTTGAAAAATATACAGAAGACACACTCAAAGCCTATGGCATTGTGCCTTGGCGCATACAGCAAATGATGTATTGGCTCACCGATGCATTTAAGGAAAAAGACAAAGGGAAAATTTTGCGACTTTCTGCTGAATTAGGGCATTACATAGCCGACAGTAACGTGCCGTTACACACTACCGAAAACTACAACGGACAACTCACTAACCAATATGGCATTCATGGTTTTTGGGAGTCGAGAATTCCTGAATTGTTCGGAGAGGATTATGATTATTTTATTGGTAAAGCAGAGTTGGTGCAAAAACCGTTCGACCGGATTTGGAAAAATATCTTTGAAAGTCATAAAGCGCTGGATACGGTGCTAGGTTTTGAAAAGATAATGAGTGAAACCTTTGCTTCTGACCAAAAATATGTGTTCGAAACACGCGGTCAAACCGTGATGAAAACCTATTCGGAAGACTACACGAAAGCTTACAGCAAAATGATGGACGGCATGGTAGAGCGCAGAATGAGAAGCTCTATCAAAATGGTGGCAGATATTTGGTATACCTGTTGGGTGAATGCCGGCACGCCAAGGCTGAACGATGTGATAGATAAACCACTTTCACCCGAAGAATTAGAACAACTGAAAGCAGAAGATAAACTGTGGCGTGAGAAAAAGACAAAGCAATATGGGCATTTTCATCCCGAAAGCGGAACAGAGGAAGTAAAGTAGGATTACGAAAATCCAAAAAACTAGTTCCTGCTATCGCACACTTGCAATTGAAACTACCTTAATCCTTTTCGCCAATCTACTTTTTCGTTCACAACTTGTTGCAGTTGTTCGATGCTAACGCGCTCTTGTTTCATGGTGTCGCGGTCGCGGAGAGTGACGGTGTTGTCTTCTAAGGTTTGATGGTCCACCGTGATACAGAAAGGAGTACCGATGGCATCCATTCTGCGGTAGCGTTTGCCGATGGCATCTTTTTCTTCATAGAAACACTGATGGTCAAATTTCAACACATTGAAAATCTCTTTGGCTTTTTCGGGCAAGCCATCTTTTTTCATGAGTGGGAACACCGCTATTTTGATGGGCGCCAAGAAAGCCGGAATAGCCAACACGGTGCGCTCGCTGCTGTCTTCTAGTTTTTCATTTTGATAGGCATTGCAAAGCACCGCCAAGATGGTTCTGTTTAAGCCCACCGATGTTTCTACCACATAAGGAATGTAACTTTCGTTGGTTTCGCCATCGAAGTATTGCAGTTTTTTACCGCTCAACTCAGCATGATTTTTCAAATCGAAATCGGTGCGGCTATGAATGCCTTCTATCTCTTTAAATCCAAACGGGAAATTGAATTGAATGTCTACGGCAGCGTTGGCGTAGTGCGCGAGTTTAAGGTGATCAAAGAATTTCAAATTCTGTTCCGCAAAGCCAAGTGAGCGATGCCATTTCATGCGGCTTTCCTTCCAGTGCGCATACCATTCCATCTCCGAGCCGGGGCGCACAAAAAATTGCATTTCCATTTGTTCAAACTCACGCGTGCGGAAAATGAACTGACGAGCCACAATCTCATTGCGGAAAGCTTTGCCCACTTGCGCGATACCAAACGGTAACTTTTGGCGAGAGGTGCGTTGCACATTGAGGAAGTTGACGAAAATGCCTTGAGCGGTTTCGGGGCGAAGGTAGATGGTGCTGGCTTCATCGGCCAGTGAACCCACTTCGGTGCTGAACATTAAGTTAAACTGACGAACCTCCGTCCAGTTTTTAGAGCCCGATAACTCGCAAGCTATTTCTAAGTCAACAATAATTTGTTTGAGTTCTTCGAGGTTGTTTTCTTCCAAAGCCGTTTTGAAACGTGTTTCGATGGCGGTCAACTTTTCTTTGCTGCGTAACACGTTGGGGTTGGTTTGCACGAACATCGCTCGGTCGAAACTGTCGCCAAATTTCTTCGCAGCTTTCTCTACTTCCTTTTCGATTTTGTCTTCGATTTTTCCCATGGCGTCTTCAATCAACACATCAGCGCGGTATCGCTTTTTGCTGTCTTTGTTGTCAATCAAGGGGTCCATAAACGCATCTACGTGGCCGGAGGCTTTCCATGTTTTGGGGTGCATGAAAATGGCAGAGTCGAGCCCCACAATGTTTTCATTCAACTGCACCATGCTTTTCCACCAGTAGTCTTGTATGTTTTTCTTTAGCTCGATGCCGTAAGAACCATAGTCATACACCGCACCAAGTCCGTCATATATCTCTGAACTTTGAAAAATGAAACCGTATTCTTTGCAATGGGCGATTATTTCTTGAAATACCCCCGCTTTGTTCGCTGAATTATCTTTACTCATGGTGCGAATATAAAAAAGCCGTGAAAGCCTCACTCATTGCTATCGGAAAATCTTACTTTGGCAAGCAATTTGACTAGATATCAATAAATTCATCGTTATGAAAAAAACTGTTTTGATGTTCATCTTAGTGTTATTCGCCATTGGCGCTACTACAGCTCAAACTGATTTTGAGTGGGAAAAACGTATGGTCAACTGGAAAGCCACTATAAGAATTTTGGAAGATAAAGAGACTGTAGTTTTTGTGCCGCTGGATAAACCCAATTCGCGCTACATTTCGGCTAACCTGCCGACAGAGTACAAAATTGATGGATTGGCGGTGACCGTCACCGGTTGGATTGGCAAAATTCCACCCAACTTTCGCATGATAGGCACTCCGTTTAAATTAGAAAAAATTACTATCAGAAAAGCAGATAAGCACAAGTATAAGTTGAGCCAATCAGCTTACTGTTTTAAAAAGTAAGAACCTGTTTACATCTTTCATTTCATAATCTGTTGGCGTTCGTTTTCTTTGCCGAAAACAGCCTTATGGATTTTACACAAACACGACAATTTAATTTCCCGACCACCATTCGCTTCGGAGCAGGTGTGGTGAAAGAACTTCCTGATTATTTAAAAGCTAATCAACTCAGCCGTCCGTTGGTAGTCACCGACCCTAACGTGGCGCAATTGGATTTTTTCAAAGCCATAGTGGCTGATTTAAAAGCAAAAGGTTTTGCAGCGGAGGTGTTTAGCGACATTCATAAAAACCCGGTGAAGAGCGATGTGTACAAAGGGGCAGACGCTTATGACCAAGCCAAATCAGATTGCATCATCGGTATAGGCGGAGGTGCAGGACTGGATGTGGCCAGAGCGATTTTGTTGCGCATCAATCACCGTGAAGATTTATTTAAGTATGACGATTTGGTTGGTGGCGATGTGTATGTGACCAACGATGTGCCGCACTTTGTCACTATTCCCACCACATCGGGCACGGGTAGCGAGGTAGGCCGCAGCGCGATAATTGCCGATGACGAAACGCATCAAAAGAAAATCCTTTTCTCCCCAAAACTTTTGGCAAAAATCGTGTTTGCCGACCCGATGTTGACCATGGAGTTGCCGGCTTTTATCACAGCCGCCACGGGCATGGATGCGCTCACACACAATATGGAAGCGTATGTGGCGAAGAACTATCATCCGATTTGCGATGGCATTGCGCTAGAAGGCATGCGCTTGATTTCAGAGTCGCTAGAAACAGCGGTGCTAAAACCGAATGTAGAGTCTCGCTCAAAAATGTTGTTGGCTTCGATGATGGGCGCGATTGCTTTCCAAAAAGGACTTGGCGTGGTGCATTCTCTGGCACATCCTTTATCCAGCTTGCTCGACACCCACCACGGCTTGGCTAATGCGGTAAATATTCCTTATGGTATGCAGTTTAACATCGAAGGATTTGAAGCGAAGTTTCGTCAAATAGCGCGCACTTTGGAGCTGAAAAATGAAACAGGCGAGGGTGTAGTGAATTATTTGTTTGAGTTAAATTCAACCATCAACATTCCGCACAAATTGCGCGACATTGGTGTGAAAGAAGAGCACTTGGAGACTTTGGCGGACTTGGCGTTTGCTGATTTTGCCCATCCGAACAATCCGAAGCCAGTCAGCAGAAATGATTTTTATCATTTGTATAAAATGGCATTGTAACTGCTAAAACAAATTATTCCATCACCCAAAAAACTTGAAACAACATGGGAAAATTTGTAGTAAAAACTCGTACTAACGGAGAGTATCAATTCAATTTGAAAGCCGGAAACGGTCAAGACATTTTAGCCAGTGAAGGCTACACCACCAAAGCTGCTTGTTTAAACGGCATTGAGTAGGTAAAGAAAAACAGCCAAGAAGATGCTCGCTTCGAGCGCAAAACTTCTGCCAATGCAAATGGTTTTTTAACCTAAAAGCCACCAACGGACAGGTGATTGGCACCAGCGAAATGTATGAATCAGAAGCCAGCCGCGATAACGGTATCGAGTCAGTAAAGAAAAATGCTGCTGATGCTTCGGTTGAAGACACTACAGCATAGTTTCAACACAATGATTTTTGAGAAAGGCTAATCTTCGGGTTAGCTTTTTTCGTTTTTAGTTGGCATATGATTAATATTGAATATGGAAAAAATAAAGATAGGACTGACCTTTTCAGAAACCAGATATGCCAACTATCCCAAGTGGATTTTAGGCGAAGCCGATAACATAGAAATTGTAGAGTTGCATTGGGAGAAACACAGCAGCGATGAGGTGTGGGATGCCGTGGAAGATTGTGACGGCATTGTGCTGACTGGCGGTGTGGATATTCACCCCGAGTTTTATGAAAATGAACGATTGCAGTTTCCGAATGGTGATGGGGTGTTCAACAAAGAGCGCGATGAATTTGAGATGCACGTGTTCGAAACAGCGCTTAACTTTAAGAAACCTATATTAGGTATCTGCCGCGGCTTACAGCTCATCAACGTAGCACTTGGTGGCGATTTGATACAAGATTTGGAAGAAGCCGGTAAGCTGAACCACCGCAGAATGAATGATAAGGATGATGTGCATGAAGTGTCCATCGTTGAAGGTTCATTGTTACACAGCATAGTGAACAGCACCACTGGAAAAGTGAACGGAGCGCATCATCAAGCGATTGGCAGACTCAGTGATGAGTTGATCGTGTCGGCCACATCGCCCGATGGCGTGATAGAAGCGGTGGAATGGAAAGACAAAGAAGACGAAGCGTGGATGCTTTGTGTGCAATGGCACCCCGAGCGCATGACCGTAGGCGCGGCAGTATCTACTAAAGTAAGAGAAGTGTTTCTAAAAGAAGTGATTGTTAACCACTAAGACCACAAAAAACACAAAGAGTTATCCAGATTAGTGCGAACATTAAGATTCGATTTATGTATAAAACGCAAAAAGGTATAAATGACTTAGCTTACAAGATTATTGGTTGTGCTATTGAAGTAAGTAAGCAATATGGGCCAGGTCTATTGGAGTCAGTTTATGAAAATTGTTTGGTCTATGAGTTAATTTCAAAAGGGCTAAAAGTTCAGCGACAAGTCAAGTTGCCGGTGCTTTATAAAGGCGTTGAATTGGATAATTTTTTACAATTGGATGTGCGGTAGAAGATGTAATCATTATTGAGTTAAAGGCAGTTGAAGAATTGTCACCAATACATGAAGCACAATTATTAACCTACCTCAAGTTAGCCGATAAACCCAAAGGCTTGCTCATTAATTTTAACTCCACAAAAATTGGAGTTCCTACCTTTGAGTGCTTTTAGGATAAGAATAGTGATGAGTGCCGTCCAGATTTGAATGAGTACCGCATTTTCAGACGTTCCAATGAAAGGTTTAATGTGTAGGAGTTGCTTGATTTCTCTAAAAAAGATTTCAACCTGCCAACGGCATTTGTAAATCTCGGCAATGGTGCTGGCTGCCCACTTCGTTTGATTGGTAATGAGTTCAATCTTTTGTTGGTTTACTTCATCCCAAATGACTACACGCCTGAGTGGTTTAGAATACTTTTCTTTAGATGCTTCGTTTTTGAGTTGGATAATTTGGTCAAAATAGATGCTGATGCCGCTTTTCGGGCAGGTCTAACTCCTGTACCACATTAAATTGCAGGTTTTCTTTATGTCGAACAACGAAAAACACCCCCTTGCTGTCCCAAATATGTAGTAGTGGAAAATCATTGTAAAACCAGTCGGCAACAATCACGCTTCCCTTTAGCAATGGGATGTCCTTTGCGCCTTTATTGTCAGCTGTTTTACCATCGCTGATATTTATATAAGCTGGTAAATTACCATCAAAATCAAGCAGCGTGTCCATTTTGATTGCTCCTTTGGCGGTCTTATAACGCGCCCAGTCGAATAAGCTCAAGCATAAGCTAATGGTAGTGGAATCGAGCAGAAATATTTTGCTCTTGATTTTGAACTTTACTTGTTTAAACCTTGCCTGCTGTCCCAATTGTTCTAACAAAACAAAGTAGTAGCCTCTGAACAGTTCCCACGACCGATGTTTGTTCTGATAACTGATATTGCTTTTGCTGGGCGCACGGTTAACCCCAAATGATTGAGATTACCGGTAGCTGACCGCAATCCATTACTTATGTCTCTAACCGATTGGCTCTTGGCAAATTGACAGAACAACATACTTATCAGATGTGTCCAACTGTTATAGCCCTTTTGGTACTTATCGGTATTATGCTTGCTTACAAGTGTTGAGAAAATACTGCGGTCTAATTTTGATACAATCTGGGAAAACAAGCTTAAATTTGCCATAAAAGAAGTTGGTTTGATTGTGCAACTTCTAAGGTATCTTAGAATTACTTAGCCGCTTCTCTTTTTTTATTTATTTAGGATGCTATTGACAATTAATCAATTTTTGGATGCGTACATTTTGGCATGAGGCACCTTTAGTTCGAATTGTTTTTGCGATAATTATCGGAATTGGTATCGCTATTTTCGTGAACCATATTGCAGAAGAGTCATTTTTGACATTGTGCATTGCATCTTCGGTATGTTTTTTAGGTGCATTGGGTACAATAGTCATATCTTTTTTGTCCATCACTAAATCTTATAAGTACAGATTTGTATATGGAGCATTTTTATTGATTACACTTATTGCATTTGGATATGTTTTAACATGGTTTCAGTCGTCCATTAACTCAGGTAAGCACTTTTCTAAGCTCGCCAACGAATCAACTTTTTTGTTGGCAAATTTCATTGAGCCACCCATAATAAAGGAGAAAGTAGTTGTGGTCAATGCAAAAATTACATCAGTCGTAGATGAATTTGGCTCAGTTGATGTACACGGTAAAATGCTAATCAATCTGATGAAAGATAGTAAAAGTATCTCTTTGAAATATGGTGATGTAATTGTCTTTAAGAACAACAGTAAGCTGTTGGAAGAACCGAAAAATCCTAATGAATTTAGTTATAAATTATATCAGAGTTTTCATACTGTTTATCACCGAATTTTTCTGAAAAATGGTGATTGGCAATTAGTGCAGGAAAATCAAGGTTATGCTTTTTTCAAAACTATCTACATACTTCGAGAGAAGTTTATGTTGACTTTAGATAAGTACATTGATGATAAAAATGACTTTGCTGTTGCCACTGCTTTAATGCTTGGATACAGAGATTATATGACTGAGGATGTTATCCGCGCATATTCTAGCTCTGGTGCCTTACATGTGTTAAGTGTGAGTGGTCTTCATGTAGGTATAATGTTTTTAATGTTTAATTTTTTATTAATGCCAATCAAAGAGAACACACGAATGAGGATGTTTGTGAAATCCGGCATAATAATTTTAATAATTTGGGTTTATGCTTGTTTAACCGGGTTAAGTCCTTCTGTTTTACGCTCGGCTGCTATGTTTACCTTGTTGCAACTTGCTAGGTCTACTACCAGGAAACCAAATACATATAATGTGTTAGGCGGAAGTGCACTAGTACTCATCATTTGGGATCCATTTATTGTTACTGAGATAGGATTTAGGTTGAGTTACTTGGCTGTCATTGGAATTGTGTTTTTACAACCCTTAATCTACAACACGATTGTGATAGAGCGAAAGCAGCCGCCAAAGTATCGAGCTGCAGAATGGTATGCAAAGCCGTTTGTTTTTTTGCGGAGAGATTTAGGTTGGTTTTTTCGGTATGGATTGCCCGATTTTTGTTGGCAGTTAACTGCTGTGTCAATAGCAGCACAGGTAGCTACTTTCCCTTTGGGGCTGTATTATTTCCATCAATTTCCGGTTATGTTTTTGATTTCAAACATCATCGTTATTCCTCTTAGTAACTTGCTACTGTTTGCCGGTACAGCATTGTTTGCGTTTAATAGCGCAACTTTAGATGGTGCCGCTGACCTTATTGGTTACGGCTTCGAAAATGTCCTGATGTATTTGAACAAGTTCATTTTTTTTATAGATAGCTTTTCGTTTGCATTGATTGAAAATATCAGCATCACTATGGTTCAAATGGTGTTGTGGTATTTATTCATTTTTGGTGTTTGCTGGTTGCTCCTTGAAAGAAGAGTGCAAGTGTTGATTGGTTCACTTCTACTCGTTCTTTGTTTGTTGTTGAGTTACGGTTGGCAGAGTATAGAGGTAGCTAAGCAAAACATTTTTGTAGTTTATCATGTGCCTAAACATAGCGGCATGGCTATTATCACCAAAGGCAAAGCCTATACGATGATGGATGATTATTTACAGAAAAATGAAAGTGCCAAACTCTTTCACGTGAAGCATCATTGGTGGGCATGCGGTGTTGATGCAGAAACAGAAATGAACAGTTCTCATTACGTGGAAACACCATTGGGTAAGCTAATTTCATATAGCGGCAAACGCATTCTTGTTGTTGAACAGGCTTTGCCAAGTATTCCAATTTCAATGCAAAAGAAACTTGATGTTGACGTTGTTGTGTTGAACGGAAACAGTAAGATGTACATAAATAAGCTCGCAAGAGTTGTAGATTTTAGCCAAGCAGTTTTCAGTACTAATGTTCCTCGATGGCGAACGAAGTATTGGAAAAAAGACTGTGAAACACTAGGGGTGTCTTATTGGGATGTGGCTGAAAAAGGAGCCTATCTGAGTTACTTGTAAATCTATTTGCCCGGCTCTTTTATTCTTCGTGCACCATCAAACAACGAACGGTTTTTGTAGTCCAAATTTACAATGGTACAGTTGGTGAGTACAGCTTGCAATAGATTTAACTGTTCTTCAGTAAGGTTGTTGTAACTTAAGTCAAGCGTTGTTAAGTTCGTTAGTTTTTCCAATTTAGTTTTGTCCGCAGCGTAATTAAACTTCAAGTTCATAGACAAATTTAGTGCGTTAAGATTTAATAGTTTTTCAAATCCTTCGGGTAAGGATGTAAACTCATTTGATTTTAGATCGAGGGAGTTTAGATTTTTCAAATTCACAAATTTTGCCGGAAGCGATCCTACTAAATTGTTTCTCAGATTGAGCTCTTGCAAAGATTGAAGGGCATCAATGTCTTCGGGTAATTGTTCGATGACATTGTCTTTTAGCGATAACGTTTTGAGCTTTGTTAGCTGCGTGATTTCTGTAGGCAATGTTTTGATTTTTTTGTCCGGTTTATTGAAAAAATTTCCGTCTAAATTTAGTAGCGTGAGTTGCGATAAATTGCCAATAGTGGAGGGGATGTTTGCGCAGTCATTCAGCCCTAAGTCTAATGATTGCAACGATTTTAACTGGGTGATTTCATTGGGAAATGCAGTCAGTTTATTGAGGTTTAGATTAAGTATGGTTAATGATGTTAAGTTACTGAAACTAGGCGGCACTTGTGAAAGTTGATTTCCGGCTAGGTTTAAGTATTGAAGTTTGGATAGACTGCCGAAAGCCGGTCCGAGGTCAGTGATTTTATTCATGCGTGAACCCATTTCGAAATAGCTTAAATCTAAGTCTGTTAAGTTTTGAAGGCTGCTGAATGAGATGGGTAGTGCTGTCAATCGGTTACCTTTAAGATACAATTTTTGTAAAGCAGTCAACTTGCCAATATCAACAGGAAGAGCGGTGATATCACATTCGTTAAGTTGTAATGCTTTAAGGGATGGTAATTTTATAAGTTCAGCAACATCGGCTGCTACATCAATGTTAATGTTTCTATTAAGTTGTAATGTTTCGAGTTTTTGTAGTTGACTAAAACTGCTTGGCAACGTACGAATATCATTCGCTGAAAAGTTTACAGATTTCAAACTGCGGACTTCGCCAATTTTATTATTTATCTCAAACAAACCAGCGTTAGAAAAATTAAGTTCCTCTATGTTTAGTGATTTTATTCTTTCGTAAACATCATCGTCATACAAGTATGCATTGTGTTCGAGGTTGAGTGCGCGAAGATTTTTTAAAGCTACGAATGAGTCGGGTAGGGTAACGAAGTTATTGTCTTTTAGATTTAGCGAAGAAACTTGTTTCAGCAAACGAATGCTGTTGGGTAAAGTTTTTTGATTGCCTCCTTCTAGTGAAACATCTTTGAGGTTTGGCAAGGTGGCGAGCTGGTTGAATAAAATGTGCAAATCAAGTTGTGTACATTTATTACAAGTAAATGATTCGAGCGAAGTCAATTTCTTTAAGTCATCACTCAATTGCGTTTTTGGGAAATTATTGAACGTTATCGCTTTTGTGTTTTTAGCATCGGCAACAGCGGCACTCAGGACTGCTTTGGCGTTTTCTTCATATGCATTGGCTGCTGCTTTTTTTGCTTCTTCAAATTTGATGAACAAATCTTTGTTTAAAGAGTCTTTGGTTTTAGGGTCTAGAGCGTCCCACCATTTTTGATCATAGATTTTATTTCCTTGTGCATTGATATATTCGAAGGCTATAACAGCAAATAATAGTATGAGGATTTTTTTCATTTTTTGATAGATGTTTTTTTGTGTTCGCAATTTAATGTTTTCCTGATATAGCATAAACGAAAAAAGCAAGCGTCAAAGTATGTGCTTGCTTTTTTCAGTAAGATACAGTTTGAAAATTTATTCTGATTTCTCTGGTCTCATTTATTCACCACTCTAATTGATTTTTATATGAGTTCATGAATTCGTCTAGAAAACCTATTCAGGTTTTTCTGGCCTCATTTGAGGGAAGAAGAGAACTTCTTGAATGCTCGGTTGGTTGGTCATGAGCATCACTAAGCGGTCGATGCCAATGCCGATGCCGGATGTTGGCGGCATACCATATTCTAGCGCTCGTAAGAAATCGTGGTCAATAAACATGGCTTCGTCATCACCACGCTCCATTAGTTTTACTTGTTCTTCAAAACGTGCGCGTTGATCAATTGGGTCGTTTAGCTCGGTGTAAGCATTAGCTATTTCTTTACCGTTTATCATCAACTCAAAACGCTCCACCAATCCGGGTTTGCTGCGGTGTTTTTTCGTCAATGGACTAAGTTCAACGGGATAGTCAATGATGAACGTAGGTTGAATGAAATTGCCTTCGCATTTTGCGCCAAAGATTTCGTCCACCAGTTTTCCTTTGCCCATGGCGGGAGTGGTTTCTATGTGTAATTTTTTACATACGTCAAGCAACTCCGCTTCGTTCATGTTACTGATGTCGAAACCCGTGAATTGTTGAATAGCGTCATAGATGGGAACGCGAGGGAATGGTGCTTTGAAGTTAATCATTTTATCACCAACGGTTACTTCCGTGGTGCCGTGAAGTTCGAGCGCAATTTTTTCTAAGAGCACTTCGGTGAAATCCATCATCCAGAAATAATCTTTGTAAGCCACATAAAACTCAAGCACGGTGAACTCGGGATTGTGTGTTCTGTCCATGCCTTCGTTGCGGAAGTTGCGGCTAAACTCATATACGAAATCAAATCCTCCAACGATTAATCTTTTTAGATACAATTCATTTGCGATACGCAAATAGAAAGGAACATCCAAGGCATTGTGGTGCGTAGCAAATGGACGAGCAGCAGCTCCACCCGGTATGTTTTGCAGCACCGGTGTGTCTACTTCTAAAGCTCCGTGACTATCTAAGTAATCGCGAATAGTTTTTACGAGTTTAGTTCTTTTGATAAAGGTGTCTCTCACGTGTGAGTTCACCACCAAGTCAACATAGCGCTGACGATAGCGCAACTCAGGGTCGGTGAATGCATCATGAATAGTTACATTGCCTTCTTCGTCTTTAGTTTCTTTGACAATCGGCAATGGTCGCAACGCTTTGCTGAGCAAAGTAAGCGAAGACACGTGAATAGATGTTTCTCCGGTTTTTGTTTTGAATACATAACCTTTTGCGCCAATGAAATCGCCAATGTCTAATAGCTTTTTGAAAAACTCATCGAAGTAAGTTTTGTCTTCGCCCGGAGCAATGGCATCGCGGCCCACATAAAGTTGGATGCGACCGTGTTGATCTTCCAACACCACAAAGGCTGCCTTGCCCATCAAGCGCATCGCCATCAAGCGACCGGCTATAGATACATTGGCAAAGTTTTTTTGCTCATCATTATAGTTCTCTAAAATTTCTTTGCTGTTGCAGTTTACTTCGTAAAGTGGCGCAGGGTAAGGGTCAATGCCCAGGTTTTTTAGTTGCTCTAGTTTTTCTCTTCTGACTATTTCTTGCTCGCTCAAATGTTGGCTCATAAATCTGTTTGTGTTTGGGAGAGCGAAAATAAAAAATCCCTGCATGTAAGCACGAGGGATTTTGGTGGTGTAATTGCGGTGTTTAGTGGCGCTGCTATTGGCTGATTACGCTCTGTTTAGTTGCGCTTTGATGTATTCGCCAAGTTTTTTGTTGGCTTCTCGGGCTTTGGGCAACACTTTCCAAAATCCATTAAACACATGGAAGTGATTATCAAAAATATCCAATTGAACTGCTACGCCATCTTCTTTGGCTTTTGCGGCAAAGAGCACCGAGTCATCGAGCAACACTTCTTCGTCTCCCACTTGAATGTAGACAGGCGGAAGACCGCTGAGGGAATGAAAAATAGGAGAGCAGTAGGGTGACTTGGGGTCAGCATCGCCTATGTAGTTTTCTATCCAAAGGGGAAGCGCTTCAACGGTGAGCATGGGTTCAATTTGACGTCTGTTGGTGTGGGAATGGCCACTTTGGGTCATGTCCAACCAAGGCGAAAGGCCAATGGCGCATTTAGGCAGCGGAATATTTTGGTCGCGCAGATAAAGCAAGGTGCCGAAGGTAACTCCACCGCCAGCGCTATCGCCACCGAAGGCTATCTGCGAGGGGTCATACTGATTTTGCAACAACCATTCATACACCTTTGCCGCATCTTCGATGGGGGCCGGATATTTATGTTCGGGGGCTAAGCTATAATTAATCACCAGCGCCTTGGTGC
>Ga0315903_10004605_pt1 | contig 18357 bp, 18 predicted proteins | sample LakEriMetagenome_7_FD_203524 | JGI IMG/M metagenome (GOLD analysis project Ga0315903, IMG submission 203524) | Freshwater fungal communities from buoy surface, Lake Erie, Ohio, United States - Buoy 2 MA119 | ecosystem: Environmental > Aquatic > Freshwater > Lake | place: USA: Lake Erie, Ohio...
TAGCGGGAATCGCAGCGTAACTTCTCATAAACGTATTCAATGCGTCAACAATAAGGACACGGGAATTAAACCCAATGTCCTTACTGTCAAACTGCATCTCATTAAACGCCTTCAATAAATCAGTCATATTATTCCGTTGTTTGTTTTATTTCTTCTATCCACCAACCAAAAAACCATCTAATAAAAAACTGTTGGAACTTATTCGGTAATTTATTATATAGTGCTAATTTTACTCCGGCGTTAGTTTGCTTGTCCCGAGAAACAACCAACCAACCAACAGGTGTCGGATTATTTATTTTAAAATCTATTTTTTGTGTTACGTTTGTGTTACTAGATTTTATATCCGTTGATATCTTTTTATTTGTAAAATCTTCTATGGACATATATTATCCGTTTAATATTTGCTTTTTAGATGGTGATACTTCGTCCTCATCCTCTGCAGCTTCCTTGTTGACCGCAGATGGGTCGAAGTCCTTCTCATACTTCATAATGAGAGCTTCACAAATCTTATCGTACAAGTCGGCCTTCCGTTCTTGGTCGGCTTCGAGAAACGCAGGGAATTCCTTACCTTGGAACTTCTCATCGTTATACGAATACCACGCACCAGCCTGCTTGACGATACCGTTCTCCTTCAAGACATCCAACCAACTGCTGTAGTCATCAATACCACGATTGAAATAAATGTTGAATTCAGCCTCACGATATGGCGGACCCAAACGATTCTTGGTGATAACCGCCTTCGTGGTGATACCAATGATATTACCAGCCGAATCCTTCAACTTACCAATCTGTGACAGACGGATACGAGTGGATGCGTGGAATCCGATTGCTTTACCACCAGAAGTAGTGTACGGGTCAGAGAACGCAGGAGCATTCATCTTCAAACGTAACTGATTGGTAAACACAAGTGCAATCTTTTCACGACCCAACAGATTCGTAATCTTTCGCATTGCCTTACTGATAATGATGGACTTTGCAGTTGCGTATCCATCCTTATTAAAGTCCGCAGCCATTTCCGTCTTAGTAGATGCAGCAGCAACAGAGTCAACCACGATAGTGACCAACTTATCCTTCTTCGCAGATGCACGAACCTTCTCAATGATGTTTACGATAGAATCGAAGATATCTTCAACCGTATCGTGCTGAACGTACACGAGCTTCTTCATATCTACACCTACCGCAGTGAAGAATTCATCATTGACAGCATTTTCCGTATCAATAAGAACCGCAACCCCGCCACGCTTCTGCGTGGTGGCGATAAGTGATGCACCAACAAGTGACTTACCAGATGCTTCCAATCCAGTCAGTTCCGTGATGCGACCGGCGGCAATACCACCATTCGGACGATTACTGATTGCGATATCTAACATCGTATTTCCCGTGGAAATGAAATCAGTCAAATCCGTAGGAGTCTCTTCCTCACCGTCAAGGAAATATGCGACTTGTCCATCCTTGTATAATTTATTTAAGCTATCTGCGATAACTTGTGCCAATTCATCTCTATCTGCCGATGGACTGGACTTCTTTGTTTTGGTTTCTTTTGCCATATGATTCCTTTATATGTAACAAAACACGCCGGATATTGGGTAGTGATTAGCTACCCAATACCACAACGTGTCTTTGGTTAATTAATCGTTGAACAACTCGTCAAACGCATCAACAGCGTTCTTGACGTTCTCCTTCGGAGCTGCCGCCGTAGTAGCAACGGGCTTCGGAGCCTCAGCTTCACGGGCAGGGGTGATGACCGAATTATCGGGGTCAAGGTATTTCTCAAGCGTGACCTTCAGCTCATTATAGGTCGGCTCCGTATACAACTCCTTGATGTCGGGCTGTTCAGATAGCCACACCTTCATCTGACCCGCATCAGTAGAAAGCGGAGTCTGCGAAGGCTTGACCTTCACAGAAGTCTTGGCGAAGTTCGTATCCGACTTCTCCTTCGGAATGTACTCCACTACAATGTCACGACCAGTCTTAGGGTCGGTAATATCGCCGTAATCGGGGTCAGAGATGTAGGAGAGAAGCTCCTGATAAACCGTCTTACCGAACGAATAGAAACGAACGCCCTTATCCTCTTCACCACGAACGATGACAGGAATATAGGTACGGAGCTTCGGCATGAACGGACGAGCCTCGGCGTAACGCTCCTTCGGGTCACGGGTCTGGTCTGACTTAAGGGCGTCAGCAAACTCCGCAATCGGGTCACGATTGCCATACGAGAGAGGCGAGAGATGGGTCTTGTTACCAAGATAGTGGAAGTAGAGTTCAATAAAGGGATTCTCGGGGTTATCCTTCCACGGGACGATACGGATGACGGTCTTTCCTTCCTTCGGCTTCCAGATAGCTGTATCACGGTCCCCACCGCCGACACGCTTGAAACTGTTGAGCTTACTCTTTAATGCGTTGATGTCTAATGCCATTGTACTTCTCCTGTGTTTAAAAATGTTTAAGGGTGTTTATTGTAATATACCCCAAGTAGGAAGAAGTATACTACGGTGTGTTTAGTTTGTCAAGTCCTACTTACTAAAAGTTTAATATTTCTTTTATTTTGGTTTTAACTACTTTTAATTGACCATGAGCGGTAACTAAAATAGAATTTTTTAATTCGTCCCAATCAATCTTATAGGACTTATCCATTTTACCACCATTCTTACTGGCGATTAATGCATTTAATGCATTAATGGTATATATCGTATTTGTTTGCTTCTTTCTATGAACGGAAATGGTTGACGCTGGTGGTGCGTATTGTGACTTCAATGACCCTGCAATAATATTATAGGTCAGAATCAATTGGTTCGCATCATCCACGTTTTCCAATACATAGATGTTATTGAAAGCTAACGTATATGAATTCTTTATAAGTTCGACGTTTTCTTCCAATTTATCTGCTGGAATAAACGTACATAATAACTGAGTTTCGTTCATATGATACTCGTAAGACTGTTAAAATAACACTTCTTATAAGTATCAAATTAACTTCAATAACACTATATTTTGTATACGTTTAGTTCGTTATAGTTGTGACCACGATATTGACGAACGGGGAATCCACCAACACTTAATAGATTGGACACAGTTTCCATAGAATTCAACTCATCATTGTGTACATCCAACAGAATTGCATCATAGGTATACAACACAACCTTGGATTCTAACATCCCCAAGAAGTTACACACATCCTCAACCCTTGATATGGCTTCTTCGGTTTCAGTTAACTGCATCATATAATTGAATACTTTGTTCTTGGATGGTTCAAAAAGTGTCACTTTACGACCCGTTCCTGACAATACAAATCCATTCTGACGGTATTCGTCCCACAACTTGGAGGAATACTCCTTAATCTTTTGGAAGAACTCTACACCACCTGTGTCGTCGGATTGACCGTACATAATCGCAAACGTCCGTGCTTTGGAATCGTTATATTGTTCTTCGGTGATATCGTTGGTGCCATAATACTGTTGGGCAAGGTACGTGTGGAGGGATGTGGTCGGGAGTTCATACCCAATCAACTTCCCTGCCAACCGTAAGTGGAACGCCTCATAATCAAACTGAACCAACGTTCCATTTTCCCCAAACCGACTGACGAACTTCTCACGGGTTCCATCGTTCTTGTTCAGAGCAGCAAAGTTAATACCCCCGAACGCATTACTTGGACGACCAGTAGACGTATAAATATTATAATCGGAATACACCAGTCCATCGATAGTCTGTATACCTGACCGTTCAATAGATGTCAATGTTGGGATGGTGATTTGATTGATAAACTGAAACGCCGGTTCTTGTTCCGTAGACTCGTAACGTTTATGAAGGTGTTCACAATGTTGAAGAAACGCCTCTGCGGTTTCTACCCACGAAGTTAACGGAATACTCAGATGAAGATTCTTGAACTTGAACTGGTTCTTAATCTGATGCATCATCATCGTATAGAACTCACGATGAATAGGAATCACATCATTGTTCAGATGTAACATCGTTGCCAAATCTATGACATTGGCTGCATTAGTCAAATGACGAAGTTCTTTCTGATGAAGTGTGACCAACTTGTACGCTCCACTCAAATCGATATCGAAGTGAGGAGCGTCTGGGTGATTGATAGATACTGTATAGAACGTTCCATCCTCAAACCGAAAATGTAGTGAGGACAACTTGTTTTGGACTGGATGGAGAAACGTATCAACCGCCACGGGGTAGACGTACGCAGTCTCTTCTTGTAAGCGGATGGCGAGATGTATTAGTTGTTCGTTAGTCGTAATAACCATTATTTCCTCAATAATATATTATAACTTAAATATAGTATATTGGATGGTATTTGTCAAGTACTATAATCCAAATCTTGCCTTTTGTGAATTATAGTTTTGTAATACTTCTTCGGAGGTTAGCACTTTATTGTATACTCTAAACGTATATAATCTTCCTTTAAATTTACTAAGTGCTCGTTCACCACTTACTGTACCAGGATTCCAATCGTTTCCAATATTGTGATTACCTGTGTTGTATGTAGTCGAATTACCATCCACTATTGACTGTTTAAATTGTCCATTAATATACAATTCGTATGTAAATCCTGTTTTCGTTAATACGACATTAACCGCATTAACTGCAGACCCCACTGGAACTGTATGAGTATTATTAAATACTGCCGTATTAATTATTTGTCCTTTTGTGACATATAGTTGCGCAGCAGTATAAGAAGGAGCAATTGTTTGTGCGAGAAATGTAAATCTTCCTGCTCCTGTAGCACTTGTGGAACCAAGGAGTGCTTGTGCACCCGCAACAGCGGAAGTAAATTTGACCCAGTAATCTAATGTCATTGTTGGATTAGCTGCCCAGAACGGAGCAGTGTTTAAAGCAGACAAACTGATAGTACTCTGGCTTAGTCCAGGGTCTGGTGTTCCCAAGAAAGTCAGATGCCCACCAAATTCTGTTCCAAACGTACATCCTGGGGATGCACTAAATGATGTATTATTACCATATCCGGAAATGTCATTTAGGGTAAGCCCTGTACCAGAGTATGAGGCAGTATTAGCAAAATCATAATGAACCCGTAATCCATCCGTTATTAGTGGAGGAATAACTTCCGGTTCTGCACTAGAGGTAACCGTGGATAGTTGTACTTGGTTATTGATAAATAATGTTTGTGGAACAATAAAATCTTCTGAAGGTTTTCTGGTACCATTAAAATATTCTAGAGGACTACGAATAATATCTTTTAGTCCTGGCATCTTTTTCTCATAAAAGTCTAAAATTACTTGATTTTTATGTTGGGTTCCTCTTAATATGTTCCCATCGGAAGTTACAGTGTCCACATCAACCCCCAAAATTTCCCATCGTAAGGTTACAGTTTGATAGTATGGGTCTTTTCGTATTTTATAATATTGTTTCGCATCAATTTCTGTAATTACCCCCGTGGAGGTGTATTTACAAAAATATCGTGTAACGTACCCATTTATTATATCATCTCTGGTAATTTTTGGCTTATTACTCATCGGGTTCATCGTGGAGACTCCTTCTTTGGCTTATATCGGAACATTCCCTGTAACATCGTTACCCACCCCGTTTCTTTTTTGAATTGGTGACTAACTTTTGTGACTACGAAATATCCTCTGTCAAGAATATTTGGTACACGGTCTACCAAGAACGACTGCCATAATTCTATACCACCAATACCAGGTATTGTCAAGTCTACCATCAATTTTGTAAGATTGGAGCTGTTGAACGCATGTGCGTCTGGTTCGTTACCACCTTGTTCAACACTTTGTGAATCAGCATATAAAGACTGCATCAATTCAGCTACATTATAAACACCAAATCTAATAGCTGCTCCTAAATGTGCATAAGTTCTAATTATATTTTCTAATTGAGGATTTGTTAATATTAGTGATTGTGCTTTGGATGCAGCAAGTTGTGTTTGTAATTCGGCTATCTTGTCGCCGGTTGTTTCACCCCCCAAGAACTCAGGAAGTACATATTCATCTAATGGTGCGTTATTCTCTAATTCGGTTATTTGTCGTTGTAAATCTGCTTGTTTTTGAAGTTCTAAAGCTTCTGGCGAACTGTTACAAATATCTGTTGTTGCACTGGCAGATGGACACGTTACATACAAATCGTCCAATAAACTTAGTTCTTGTATTTCCGTTATGCCGCCCATTTTTAGTGTGGCGGTTTCTGTAGGTCCGCCGACTCCTGCAATCGCCTGTATTGCGACCATTAACGGTAATTTATAATCTATGTTCAAATCCAATAACTCATTTCCAATATCATCAGTTGAAAACTGTTTTGTTCTACGATTGAACATATAAACATATTTTGGTTTATTATTTTGCGAGTCTCCGTAGTGCGAAACCGTTCGTAAGGTTTGTGGATTACGTATGGCTTCGTCATCTGGTTCGGGCAAACTTTGCTCGGACGATTGTACTTTAGTTGATAAAGACATATCGATTACATGCATACCTGGATTTCTTGTATCGTTTGAATATAATTGTAGATTCCAATACCCGGCGGTAGCAGTGTTCATGTCAGCCAATAACTTATTTAATGCCGCAGAAATAGTATCTGTTGTGGTGAACGCCTGAATAATTGCGTTAGTATTTAACCATATCCCGTCAAACAAACTACCATACCCTGGGTAACCTGCTCCACCATTACCTAACTGTTTAAATGACCCAACTCGTGATGTAGTAATTTTTGTGGAAATGTCTGAATCTTCTAAGGTAATACCCTTTGCGGTTGCTACGTTTTGTACTCTGTCAAATGGTAATATAGCATCCGATACTGATTGTGCATACTCATTATAAATTAACATCGTTCCCAAATTTGTTGACCGTAACCACGGATGATATCCAACCCGATTTGCTACCAAAACATTTGGGTCTTTATAATCATCAGCAACTTCGGAGGGAGACACCGTAGACCGTAATAAACCGGTTTGTAATAATTGTTTAACTCCAATATCTTCTTGATTTTTAAACACATACGTACTTAATATACCATAGTCAGGGTCGTTTAATATGACATCTATAAAAAACTTCCATGATACGAAGTACCCACCCTTTCCTGTTCCGGCATAATTACCTGACGTTCCAGAACTTTCGGTTCTAGTATCCTCACCATCATTTTCTCGCATAGAACTATCCGATATAGCAATTACATCACTTGTCCACGATGATGCTAACCCAGATGTAAGTGCAAAATCTTGTTCGATGGTTGCACCCAATACCTTTGACATTAATGAACTAAAAGTATTTTCCATCCATGAATATTGTGGTTCAAAATATTGCACAACGTCCAGTGCCTTACACGGAACTGCGGCATTCTCACCACATAACGTTTTTACGCCGGTGTATGCCGATGGAATTTCGAATTGTTGCGTGGAGTGTACCGTCAAGTCTATTTCAAACGTATTATTTTTTGTATACTTCATGTTGAACCCGGCAACATACCCAATAAAAATTTCATAGTTACCGTAGTTATTATACACATATTTTTTGATAAATCTTTCTTGTCGTTTCTGTATAGTATTTTCTGGGCTATCTGCCGGACTCGGTGCTATTAATTCTCTAATTTCATTGGCAATAATACTCGAATCACGTTTCCAATCATAGGTTGTAATAGGTTGTTCCGTAGTACTGGAAGATGTACGTCCGAACTCTAACACTACTCTCGTAGACGGTTTAAAATAATATCGCATCAATGCGTTTACTTGACCGATTGAATATGCTCTAATTTTCAAGTTTGCTCGGAGAAGACCTCCGCGGACCCCCATAGGGCCAGCAAGACTACGTTCTGCTGCTGCTTCAATGATACCAGGTACCGGTATATTTTCTGGGTCAAATTGTGAAGTTTCTACCACCACAGGAACTCGTTTATTGTTTGCCGAAGAAGCATATCCGATTATACTTTTTTTACTTCTTGGAGAATACAAGTCCTCATAAGACACTTCCGGTATACCATGAATACCCAACGACGGGCACCATGCACTTTCTCTTGTGTTTAGGTTTTCTGGTTTAACACGCATTAATGATGTCAACTTAATAAACGGCATATGAGTATTCGCCGTTTCCGATGCGAATCGTCTACGGGTTAATTCATATTGAATATTTGGATGAAACGATTGTAAGGAAGCCAAATACGGTGATAATCCACCTTGTGTACTGTATGTTGTACTATCTGTTATCGTTACTGCTCGTTTATATGAATAACCAGCGGCGGACCAATATCTAGTTAACGCTGCGTCCGCTGCTGCGTCCGTGTCCGTCCAACCATTTGTTTTCCATAAATTATATTCAAACTCTGCTCTTTTAATAGCAAACCTTACATAATCAGGAGATTTTGGACGAATAACTACAAAATAATCCAATGTATTTGATAGTGCTTGTGCAGGAAGTGATGTTACAGTTACATCAAACTGACTATTTAACGTCGGATAAAATTTAATAGTACGTTTCCTAACTGCGTTATTTAAGTTTCCGCCAATTACTTCAATTTCCCGTGGAAATGCACCTGGTTTAACGGAAACAACTATATCCCCGTGAGTTCCTGCGGTTTCCCATGGGTCGGTATCAAAATTAATAGACGTTCCTAGTCTATTTTGTACTATAATATCTCCGCGTCTTAATGGATATGTACTATTAGACGCAGGGTCTAATATATCATATGCAGCTCGCCACGATGGATTGCTTCCTTCCTTTTGTTCAACAGAATCACGTATAGTCTGAGAATAACCAGCGTGCGAAGGATTACCTGGAAACGCAGTTCTGTTTGGAGACATTATATAACTAATGAATGCAGCAGACCACGGAGAACTTTGGGTTATGTTAGGCATAACTTATATATTTGGAATAAGGAGTTTAGTTCCAGGCGGGATGGCAATACTACCATTGGTGAGATTGTTTGCTTTCGCAATCACCCACCAATTGTCTGCGGTTTTGTAAAATATATTAGATAAACTATCTAATCTGTCCCCGTCTTGGGTAATATAATAAAATGGGACATCTTCGGGTGGGATATCCGATAATAATACTGTTTGATAGTATGGTGGACCTTTGGTATTGTCCACTACTGGTGGGTCTATATATCGTTCCATGAAATATTAACCTCTTCTTCTAAATAATTCATATTCTAAAAATCCTCTCGGAACAACCGTCTGCTGTTGACGTTCCCTAACTTTTTTTATATTTTTTTCTAGCTTAGCGACAGTACGTTGATATTCATCTTGTATACTTTGTAATGCTGCTTCAGGAACCATACCTACCCCCAACTGTACAGTTGGTGACTGTGTACTACGTGGTTCATTAATTTTATAAAATGGACTATTGTAAAACTTTGTTCTCTTTTCAAGAAGACTGAGAGTCATTGACACATTAATAGTTTGTGATACTTCTCTATCTATGTCAAATGTAATCGTCTCGTCTAACATATCGTAGTCTAAAGACTCAATATAGCACGGCTGTAAATCGTATATACCCCCAACGGTAATTTTAAATAATGGTGGAACAATAAATCCACTAGTTGACACACTCCGTGGAAATGCCAATCCAGTCAAATAATTTATTCTTTCCCACATAGAATTTAATTCTGCTTCAGAAAACGCAACAATATTAAAAGTTAAATCAACGGAACGTTTAACTCCACCATAAGTTACAAATCGTTCAGTTCTACCAATATAACGTTGTTCATTGAATTCTGGTTTAACGTGTTCTTTAATATTTGAAATTAACGCACGGAAATGGGTTGGTGTTCCTACACTATCAGTAAATACAAATTTTACAATATCCGATTTTGGTTTCTGTGCACCAGAAATATTGCTATATGTTAAGTTATCTGCGGTGTCGTGTCTTGGTTGGATTGATGAATTATATTCGTCATTTAAATTTGTTTTTCCCCACCCAACCATATCGGTTTTGTAGTTATTTTTTACAATATCGGATGCGTTATCCGATGATAGATTCAATACTCGACTACGTATTTGTTCATTAAAATACGGACTATCTAACGATAAATACTGATTTTTTATATTTTTTTGAGTAAATGTATTTACCGCTTCTAAAAAGTCCGTTGGTGTTACTTCCAAGGAAGACGGAATTAATGGTAATTGTCTAGCGTTTCTAAATATAGGAGCATTTCCAAGTTTAGTTTTTTGAATTAGTCTAAGAGCGGTATTCCGTAACGCAGTTCTAGCAACAGATTTAGCGGTACGTACTGCAGTAGCGGTCGCATTAAGTTTTACACTAGAACGGTCAGATAACGACTGTGGAAGAAATAATTTTGGACTAAATGTAGTTATATCCCGAGAAACTTTATTAAATACATCAAATTCTGGTCTGGTAGTATCTGATGTACCGTTGATTCCACCAGAATACTGCGGGAGTACTCTAGATTTAACTCTATTTATTTCAGAGTTAATATACACCGACGCCAACGAACGTAATATTCTACCAGCGGCTCGAATCCCTGTAGTACTTGCTAGTTGTTGTCTACGTGAGATATCATTTGTAATTGTACTCAGTTGGTTTTGTACTGTAAACTTACTGGATACACTATTCACCGTTGCGTTTTGTAGTAGTCCAGACCGACGAGTTGGTGCAAGCGAAGAAATACGACTTACGTGTGAGGTAGGTACCGTCACGTTTGCTAATACCGATGTAGTTGCATATACTTGTGCGTTTTCAAACGTGTTTAATAGTTGTACTGCCGTTTGTTTTGTAAGAAACGCAACGCCTTCACTTGATTTCAAAAATCTACTAATACGAGTAACATCACGATTTGCCGACACGCTAAATGGAACCAACCGAATATCGTTCTTGATACGAGTTTTGGATTCGTCACTGTTCGGTTTGACCGACACAAACGGTTGACCACTATCGTCGGTTCGTGGGGACAAACTTCCGTATATCTGATTAGCTCTTGCTTCAAATCGTTCTGCTAATGTTTCAAACGCCATAGTTAAGCTCTCTGGTAACGAGTATTCACTTCTGCTAATTGTATTCTATTAACCGTTTGTACCCGTCCGTCAATATTGATGGTCGTGGTGGCATTATTAACTGTATCAATGAATCTGTCAATCTTTGTCATTAAAGCAGAATTATCTGCCATTTGGACCGACCCCTTTGGAAGTAAATTGGTTCCCGCAATAATTGTATCATTATTATTAAGCGCCACATTTCCAGTTGGTGTAACTAATGTTCTATTACCGTACTCAGATACCATATCGTTTCCAAGTAAGTATCCACCTAAAGGTCCGGCTACTGGTGCAAACTGTGGCTGGAGGGTCGCAAGTCCAACTAGTGCTGCTCCAGTTGCCTTTTTTATAACTGTTCCAAAGTCAACACCTGGACCAGAAGTCACCGTACCTACTGCGTTTGCTGTTGCAAGTATTTTTTGTGTGAAAATATCCAGAACACCATTTGGTTCGGCTAACTCGGTGAGTCGTTGTTCTAGGTTTTGTACCGACGATTCCATTCCACCCCGGAGTAAATCTTCTACTTTAACACCAGGTAACTGCTCTGTTAATGCACGAAAACTAGTGCTAGTACGTAATAATGCGTCAGGAATAACCGAATCTAGATACCTAAAAGTTTCTTCTGGCGTACCCAATTCAGATAATCTAACAAATGTTTCTAAATCAATGTTTGCACCCAATTGATTTAATTGATTAACTGTATCTAAAGTTCCTTCTAAATTTGTAACTACTCCTTGTTGAGTCATTCGGAACGATTCTAAACTAATTCCTAATCGTTCTAAGTTGATTGCCGATTTAGCCGCATTATTACCAAAGATTAGTAATGACGGCATATTTTTATTCATGATGGTTTCCAACTGACGAGTTGAAAATCCCGCTCTGCCAGTAGAATCTTTAAATGCTTGTAATTCTGCGGTAGTATCTAGTCCTAACACAGCAAAATTTCTTAATGATTGTGCAGTTAATTCAAATTCCCCACCAAATACTTTTTTTAAGTCGGATGCAAACTCGGCAGACGCATCTGTACTTAATTGCATTCCTTTTGGAACGTTAATGAATGCATCCGTAGCAGACGTATACACACTCATTATTTGGTCCATTGTTGCAGCAAACTCAATTCCCTTTGTTGTTATTTGCTGAACGGCGTTACCAAACGCATTTTTATTTAAACGAAATGCTTCTGGAAGAGTAGTACCGACCTGTGACGCTAGTGTTCTTGCTGCATCAACAAACCCCATGGCCGCAGAACCCACAGCCTTTCCAGCTTCAGCCCAATTCATGTCGGAACCCTTAGGTTTTCCGCCGGCACCACCGGTACCACCTGTGCCTGGTTTAGTTGGCTGTGCCGCTGTATTGGCTTGTACTGCTTTCGTTAGAGCGTCTAGTTTACTATTAAGATTAGAAAAATCTATTGTTGTCGGGGCTGCCATATCTATCTCTTAGGAGGTTTCGGTCGTACTTTTGGTTTTACTGCCTCAGTTTCCCGTGTCTTTGCTTCTTCTAACTGTTTTAAATAGAACGTTCGTAAGTACACCGGCATATGATACACATCATTCGTTGTGAATGCACCGTTACTATAATACGCCAACATGAACAACGTTTTGTGAATTTCTACTTTATGCTCCGAAGTCAGGCCAAAAAAAGTTCGCCCCAAAGGGCATCCTCGCTTTTATTGATTCGTTACACACAGAACATTCTATATTTAAATCAAAATCTACATCGGGTGTTGCTTTCCGTATTGCTTCTCGTAATGCACGTAAATCACGGATAATCATTGTTTCTGAAATTTCCCGTACTGCTTTCTTATCACGATTTCCGTTAACTGACGTAATCATGTACTTCAATCGTGTAGTGGTATCACCTTCAATCGTTGGGTCAATCTTCTTCAATGCATTGACTTCTGCTTGAATTTTCTTTTCGTCCCCACGGGTCAATAGTCTAAAACCAACTACCAATCCAGTAGGTAATTCTACCGTAAACTCACCATTGGTGGATTGTAATTCTGGGTCTACCGTGTCCAATTTACCAAGGTCTATTGTGTATTCGAATTTATTTTTACATGATGAACAGGGTAACTGAACGGGATAGTCCTTTCCATATGCAAGAATACGTGCTGCAACCATTACTGCGTTTAAATCACCAGATAACAAATCATCTGGTTTGACTCCCTTCGTGACAATTAAACTTTCCATTAACTTATCCAACACCAGTCCCTTTTGAATGAGATTGGTTGAAGTCAAGATATCTTCTTCCTTTGCGGTCATATACTTGACATCTACCGTTCCATTTCGTAACGGACTACCTTCTGGATAGAATTTCCCACCACTTGGAAGGTCTATCGTTTCACTTGGATAACCATATTCTGACATAATAACTCCTTAAACTAGTTGATTTTACACTAATATAAATATTAGTCGTCTACGTTTTTCGTGGAAATATCCTCATTATAAACCGTACTTAATTTCTTGACGAATTCCTTAAAATACGATTTTGACCGTTCTGGGGTGACTAATGCACCGTCCACCACCAAGTCCGCTACTTGTTGTTTTTCTTTAAGGATATCCCGCATATATTCGTCAATCGTATCGGCACATAACATATAATACACCTGTACCTGACCTTTTTGACCGATACGGTGGGTACGGTCCTCTGCTTGTTCGTGATTCGCTGGTACCCAATCACAGTTAAGAAAAACAACGGTATCTATCTGATGTTGGAGTCCGTCGATACCCATACCTGCCGCCATCAAACTGAATAGTCCGACTTTGGCTTCACCCTTGGTCAATCGGTCGATGGTATGTTGACGTTCCTTACTATTCATTTCACCTGTCAACAATGCCGCCTTGTCCCCATACTGTTCAGCCAAGAACTTGAGTGGGGCAATATAGTTACTAAAGATAAGGATAGGTTTATCGTTATCCAAGAATTCATCCACCATTTCTACCAATCGTGGAATCTTCTTTTCAATTAAGAAGTTTTGAAGTTTCGGCATGTGACCAATGGTAGGTTTCTCAACCTTCCATCGTCCAAAGACTTCTCGTAGTAATTCTTTATATTGTTTCTGTTCGTCCTTCGTCAACTCTACATATAAGTCATTCCGTTGTTTTGCGGGAAGTTCTGTAAGAATCTGGTCCTTCTTTCGTCGGATAACCAAATCTTTTGTACGGTCATGTAAGTCTTGTAGGTTACGAGGTGCTTCTCCTTTCCATCCCCCGTAACGTTGAGTAAAGTGGAAAAAGTTATTGAAACGTTCTTTGTCAAGGAAGTTCAACAAAGCAAACGCTTCAATTGGTCGCGACATCACGGGAGTACCGGTGAGGAAAATACAGTACTTTGTTTTAATGCCGGGATATTTCCGTCGTTCTTTGTAGGAGCCTAAAATAGATTTTGCTCTGATGGTTTGTCGGTTTTTGAGATAGGTGGCTTCATCACAAACGAGGAGGTCAAAATCTTGCTTCCGTAAATCACCAACCACTTTACCAACGGCATCATAATGAACAATATGAAACTGATTGTTAAGCTTTCCATCATAGTGTTTGCTATCCCATATCGTAGACTCCTTTCCGGTAAACTTCTTGATTTCACGCTTCCAGTTGACCACAACCGATAGTGGGCAGACGATAACGGTCTTAAGGTTCTTGTGTTGGGCGAATCCAATTGCTTGTGCGGTCTTACCCAAGCCAGGTGCGTCTGCGATAAGGCACCGACCATCGGCTCGTTCCACGAACTTTACGCCGACTCGTTGATATGGGTACAACTGTAATTGCATACCATTGATACTAAAATCAATATCCTCTTGAACTCTGATTTCGTCCAAGTCTTCTCTACGGTCTTTCAGTTTCTCCAGTACTTTTAATACCTTATCGTCACACTTGATATTAGTTTCCCCAAAGAGATTGAATGCCTTTGGAAGATGGACCGCAGGAAACTCCCACCATTTTTCCTCACCATTCCATTTCCGACCATCAATCTCGTACTTAAACTTTGCCATCAAGTTGGGGTTATATGGCATCACAACCACCGCAGTTTTATTATCCTTTAAATGGATAGAAACTGTGGTGTCGGTAGATGTCTGTGGTGTGAATGTGGAAGTCGGGTTATTCGTCTTAGCGATTTTTAGGTGAGAAATATCTTCACCTCTGAGCGTCAGTTGTGCCGCTTCTTTCCAGACTTCAGGTATACCAACTGTTTGTGTCATCCATGTAAGGTATGACTGGTTATTGTAGTATACGTGAGCAAGTGAATGACCTTTGAACTTCCCGAACGTGAGTATTGCACGTTCTGCGGATTCGTGTAACATTATTCTTTTGGTGTGGGACTCTTTACATACGACAGAGTTTGTAAATCAATTACCCATCCATCTTTCTCCGACAATCCTAACAAGGTCATCATTTCTCTGTTTGCCACCAATACTTTATTGGTAAGGTCTTCCTGATAATTCTTTAATAATTGATTATTACTGAGAATAAGTTCTTTCAATGCGATTGGTATTGGAATAGACGTTACATCCGACATAAATACTCCTGTTTAGTTTATTTAAATATAATTTGTATTATCTTTTATGTCAAGGGATTAAAATGACGTTGGACACACAGTTGTCCCTGAACATCCGTCTGGTATCTGAATACATACGTATGCATATCCGGCTGGTGGTGTTAATCCAGGACAAAGTACAGACCCGGCGGGACACCCTGTAAGTGATGGACCACGTGAACCAGATGGACCAATTGAACCAGTTGGACCTTGTGGTGCAGTATCCGTACAAACTCCCAGTGTTGCTGCGGGGCCAACTGGTCCTTGGGAACCAGATGAAGTTACTTTTACAGCATATGATGCAGTACTCGGTATAACCGAAGTAGATGCTGTAATACTTGACGTAACTGCTGCCGCAGCGAATGATGCACTCGTTGCAGACGCATTTACAACACCGAAAGGAAAGAAATAGGCCATAGTACTAACCGTTAGAGGTTACAGACACCTGCATTATTTGTAATAGTTCCAGAACCATTTAATTCATAATACGTACCACTTCCATCGGTTATTGCATTGTATGGTAATGCAGTTACACACGTAGAATTACTATATACTACGCACCCGTTATTTAGTGAAGAGCACGTACTGTATATAAATGCCCCAATACTATTTGTGTATTTACCTGTGTCACATTGACCGAATCCACTACTATCGGTTGTACCAATCCATCCCGTAAACGAATCAAATTTATTACAACATGACGCCAATGAACTGGATAATAGGTATACACCGAATCCTTTTGGTCCCGTTGGTCCGACTGGTCCTTGTACACCTTGTGAACCGGATTTGATATATTCCGACCCACTTGGTCCAATTGACCCACTAAAATTTAATGCAATACTTGCAGTAGACACTGACGACAACAGAAAAGTTGCGGTCGCAGACAAACTTGAGGTGGTAACTGATGTTGCAAAATTAGTTTTACCTAATGGATATGATTGCATAGTTTATTCCTTAAATAGAACCTGTATACGGACCATCAACGGTTCCTACTGGACCCTGTGACCCTGATGGTCCTTGTAATCCCACAGACCCAGATGCATATACACATGGTCCTGTCGGGCCTATATTTCCTTGTTTACCAGATGTTGCAAATGATGCTGACGTAACTAATGTTGCCGCCTGTGTTAATGATGAGTACTCTGCTAATGAGGCAGATACCACGATTGCAGGAATGGACCCAGACCCAAACGGAAAAAATCTCATATTAATCTTCTATTGTGTAAATGTATAGTGACGCAGTTACGTTGGATAATGTAGAAGTAGATACGTTGTCTATTGCATATCCAACAAAATTATCACCTTGTATATACGTTGCTAAGTTATATGCTTGTAGTACTGGAGAAATCTTGTATGCATAACTGGATGAATCAAATACCATATCGACGATAAGTGATGACCCATCGGTTGATGCCGTACCAAATCCACGTGCTGTTTCTGTTACAGGAATGGTTGCGATATCTCTAGAAAACAATCGTAGTCTAGATTGAGAAGTTGACGCACTTGCACTTAATAGTAAGAATGCTTTTGGAGAAGTCAAATTTCCCGTGATACGTGACCCGGTGGGTAATGATTGTGCATAAAATGTTAATTCTTGTCGAGTTGCGTACGCACTTTCTATCGGATAATATGTAATCGTCACACTTCCACTACTAACATTATACCATGTTTCACTTCCTGAAAATGTAGTTGCAATAATTGGTGGGTCAAAAATAAGTTTTGATGCACTATCTAACGAAGTATCTAAATTTAATCCCACGGATGCGCTATAATTAAATGATGAAGTAGTCCGTGGTGTGTCAATTCCAAGACTTGCACTATCAGAATATAATCTGACCCGTGCTGCAGATGTTGACGTTACATCTAATAAAATATAGGACAGTCCGAACGCGGTTGTACTTCCACTTCCCTCAGAAAGAGTTGTGGTTTGTCGTGTGAATAGTGCGCCACTTTGAATTTGTCCTAATAAACCCATATATTATCCAGTGTAATGTACTAGTATAAATATCACGTTAATTTTCCTTTGATTCCTTGTCCGACGTTAAATGACACGGAAATTGCATCATTTGGTGAAATAAATGTGGCAGCAGTACTTCCAGCTATCAATACCTTGTTTCCAGATGCCAGTGACACCCCATTACCAAAGTCTGCGGCACCAGTACCAATTTGATATTTCTTCCACGTAAATGTGTTGATATCAAATATTGCTACGAAAATGTCACTTGCGCCATATGCAGTACCATCGTCGGCAAAGATACCAGTCGTAGACCCTACAATAACGATACGACCATCTGGAAGGTACGTACTGGGTTTACCTAGTGTATCTAAACTATCATTTTGTGTTGTGCCTAATTGATATGCAGTTCCCCACGTATCGGTTAGGTAATTAAAGAAAATAATACCAATGTCTGCGGCGCCTTGATTACTGTTGCTACCTACATCACCTGATGACTCGTACACAACTGCTAACGTGTTTGGAATAATGTTATGTACATCATGTACGTTAAACCCACGGTCAGCAAGTCCAGACCCCGTAGTATAATAGTCGGTTTGGAACGTGGTACCTGCGGTGGGAGCATTTGTGGCAAGGTTACGTGCATCAATGATGCCTAAGAAGATGTCATATCCACCTATCGGTTCTCCACCCAAAGTACCGGCGGTGCGTCCGATGAAGGCAACACGACCATCTGACAATTCTGTTCCTGCATATATTTCTTCATCAAATTCTGTACCAACTTGTGTGATTAAAAATCCTGTATCTGATAATGGATTCGTTGGGTCGTAGAACGCAACCAAGTAGTCATATACACCCGTATCCCCATTATTATACGCAATGACATCTCCAGACGCTTGCGCAATAATACACAGTC
>Ga0315903_10004611_pt1 | contig 18328 bp, 13 predicted proteins | sample LakEriMetagenome_7_FD_203524 | JGI IMG/M metagenome (GOLD analysis project Ga0315903, IMG submission 203524) | Freshwater fungal communities from buoy surface, Lake Erie, Ohio, United States - Buoy 2 MA119 | ecosystem: Environmental > Aquatic > Freshwater > Lake | place: USA: Lake Erie, Ohio...
GACGGGATAGGGCAAGCTTCGCATTTTTGGCGCGCCCATAACGTTCCGGCGCCTTTGGTAGGATAGCCAAAAAGGCCATTTCATGTAGCAAAAGCTTATCAACGCTTTTCCCGAAATAGGCCTGCGCCGCGGCTTCAACCCCGAAAGACTGCCGCCCAAGTGCGATTTCATTGAGGTAGAGCGACAATATCTGAGGCTTGGTCAGCGCGCTTTCGATACGCTTGGCTAAGATCGCCTCTTTAACCTTGCGGGTGTAACTATATTCGTTGGTCAAAAGCAGGTTTTTCGCAACCTGCTGCGTGATGGTCGATGCGCCACGCGACCGTTTGTCGCTAAAAATATTGTCGAAAATGGCGGATACGATTCCGGGATAGTCAATCCCGCCATGGCTGAAAAACGTTTTGTCTTCAGCTGCGAGATACGCGTGCACCAGGGTTTTAGGGAAATCGGCATATTCCAATTGAACCCGACGTTCCCGGGCATAACTATGAAAGGGCTGTCCGTTGATATCGCGCACCACCGTTGGCAACGGCGATTCATATTCGATGAGCGCCTCTGCATCGGGAAGATTACGAGCAAACAATGCCCAAAAAATCAGAAGTAGAACGAACAGCGCGCCCGCAGCGTAAGTAGCCAAACGAAAATGCTTGCTTTGCCACCATCCCCGCCAGCGAGTCACAAAATCTTCGGCGTCGCGTTTCAGCCGATAACGGATCGTTGTCGGCTCTTTGGCAGGTGGGGTCTGGATATCCATTGCGGGCCCTATCTAGCCGATTTGCTGGGCAGGTCCAGAATGTAAATCAGCAAATGGACGCGAATTTGGCCACTTGCCCTCTCAAAGTGACGCAATCCGCGGTGCGAAAGAGGCATAAAGGCACTGGACAGAGCCCGCGCGACCTTGCGCTATACTGCGGACAACGACTGGAAGCGGCATATCATTGTTTACAAAAACCCGGACCAGCCAATCAGCAATAAAAAAAACGGTCCATAAGTCGTAATTGCAGGCTAAATCGCGGGATGCTCTTGCCGACAACATGCGGGAGTGCTAGCGAATAGATACAGGGAATTCTAAAGGATGCCCCGATAGTCCGCCGTTCGGTGTTTACGCTCGGCAATTTAACAGGTTGACGCTACATGAGGCATGATATTTCCACCAACGCCGCCCGGTCAGGGCATGGCGCATGGGTTGGAAATCAAGCGCGCGCGATACTCGCCCGCCATGCACAAGCAGCAGACGCATTTTTAACATTTCCACCACATCGCTTTGCCGACTGGAACGCTGTGCGTTCGGTCTGGCAACGTATCAACAATGAAGCGAGCGGCCTTCGGCTAACAATCGGCTGCCGTGCTCGCTGGAGTAAATTACATGACAACGCGTATGCTTATCGACGCGCGTCACCGGGAAGAAACCCGGGTCGCAGTCGTAACAGGAAACCGGATTGAGGAATTCGATTTTGAATCGGCCGAGCACAAGCAGCTCAAAGGCAATATCTACCTAGCAAAGGTAACCAGGGTCGAACCATCGCTTCAGGCGGCTTTCGTCGATTATGGCGGCAACCGCCATGGATTTTTGGCGTTTGCCGAAATTCACCCTGATTATTACCAAATCCCTCGGGAAGACCGCGATCGGTTGTTGGCTGAAGAAGCTGAGGCCGCTGCTGAAGAAGCTGCACTCCGTGAGCAAGAAGAAGAGGAAAGCGACGAGCCTTCCGATATCATGCAGGGTTCAGCGGAACGTGACGACGACGTAACAGACCTAATTGAGGTCGATAGCGACGACAGCATAGACACCATAGACATGACAGAGGGTGAGGAACCCGATCTGAGCGGCAATGGTGACGACACCGACGAAAACGAACGTAGCGACAATCAAGGCGATAACGGTCGCAACAACCGTCGCCGTCGTGGACGTGGCGGACGGAATGGCGAAGGCCGCGCACCAAAGGCAAGTGACGAAGTGCGCGCAAAGCGCATGAACTTGCGCCGCCGTTACAAGATCCAGGACGTCATTCATCGTCGTCAAGTTTTGCTCGTTCAAGTCGTTAAAGAAGAACGCGGAAACAAGGGTGCTGCGCTCACGACGTATCTGAGCCTAGCAGGCCGTTATTGCGTCTTGATGCCAAACACATCGCATGGCGGCGGCATCAGCCGTAAAATACACAGCGCCGCGGACCGTAAACGTTTAAAGACCATTATTTCTGATCTTACGTTGCCCGCCACAATGGGCTGCATCATCCGGACCGCCGGACTTGCCCGGACGAAGCCTGAAATCAAGCGTGACTTTGATTATCTGGCGCGGCTGTGGGACGAAATCCGTGAACGTACGCTGCGCGGTGCTGCGCCCATGCTGATCCACACCGATAGCGACCTTATCAAGCGTGCTATCCGAGATATCTACAATAAAGATATTGATGAGGTCTTCGTTGAGGGGCCTGACGGGTATAAGGCAGCCAAGGACTTTATGAAGCTGCTGATGCCAAGCCACGCAAAACGTGTGCAGCATTATGCCGATCCCGTTCCCTTGTTCCAACGCTATCATGTCGAAGATCAGTTGAACGCAATGTATCAACCAGTCGTCCAGTTAAAGTCGGGTGGCTATATTGTTATCAATCCAACCGAAGCATTGGTCTCGATCGACATCAACTCAGGCCGTTCGACCAAAGAACATGGCATTGAACAAACCGCGCTTTCAACCAATTTGGAAGCCGCACGAGAGATTGCCCGTCAGTTGCGTTTACGCGATATGGCTGGCCTTGTCGTCATAGACTTCATCGATATGGAGCATCATTCGAACGCACGCAAAGTCGAGCGCGCAATGAAAGAATCTTTGAAGCATGATCGCGCGCGCATTCAAGTTGGTCGTATTTCCAGCTTTGGCCTGATGGAAATGAGCCGTCAGCGTCTGCGCACGGGCGTGCTGGAGGCATCGACCCGCGAATGTCCGCATTGTGAAGGCACAGGCCTCGTCCGCACCGCGTCGTCGGCGGCGCTGTCCGCGCTGCGTCTTATTGAGGACGAAGCGGCAAAGGGTCAAGGCAACCAGATCGTTTTGCAAGCAAGCCAAGAGGCGACCATCTACTGCCTCAACAACAAGCGTGCCGAATTGGCAGCGATTGAAGATCGCTACCATGTCCGCGTCCTGATTGTGCCAAATGGCGAAACCGAAGGCGCAAAGCTTGCTGTTTCCAGTTCCGGCCCACGTCCAGAGCGTCCGGTCGAATTACCGACGATTATCGATCTCGACGATGACGAGGTTGAAGACGACATCGAGGATTTCGACGACGAAGTTGAAGCACTCGAGGAAACCGCTCGTCAGCCACGTCGGGCTCGCGAAGATAGTCCACGCGAAGAAGGCGAAGGCGGCGAAGGTCGCAAACGCAAGCGTCGCCGCGGCCGCCGCGGTGGCAAGGGTCGCGACCGTGATGGTCGTCCTGAAGGTGAGGATGCGGTTGCTGGTGAAAATAAGGCTTCTGCGGAACATTCCGAAGGCGACGATATAGGTCAAACACCTGAAGCGGAAGCGGAAGCGGAAGCCAAACCGAAAGCACGTCGTGGACGTCGCGGCGGCAGAGGTCGTGACCGTCAGGAAGCCGGCGTTGATGGCAGTGCTGAAGTGTCAGCACCCATCGAATCCAAAGCGCCTGCAGTCACGGAAGTAGCGCAAGAAGTCGACGCAAAGCCAAAGCGTCGTAGCCGCGCCAAGCCAAAAGCTGACGCGGTTGATATTGAAGCGACCACCGCGCCTGCAGTGGCTGATGAAGCACCTGCCACAAAGGTAAGGGCTCCAGCCAAGCCACGTGCCAAGGCAAAGGAAACACCACCTGTGACGGAAACCGCAGCTGAAGAAGCTGCGGAGGCTCCAAAGGGCAAGGCCAAAGCCCCACGTAAGAAAGCTGCCGCAAAAGATGCCGCGAAAGATGTAGCATCCACGGAAGCGGACGGTGGCCCGGATGACGGCACGCCGCGAACTGGTTGGTGGCAGCGCACCTTCGGTTAAAACTAAAGTCGTTCAAAACAACGAAAACCCCGCTGGTAACTGACCGGCGGGGTTTTGTTTTGTCAATTTTCTTCATTGCGCGTTCATGCTGTTCAGGCCATTCAGCTGACATGGAAATTTTCACATTTCGCCTGGTCCGATCAGCGTTCACCCTGTTTCTTGCAGCTTTGATCTCTGTGCAGCCAGCCATGGCGCAGTCTATTTTACGCGACGCAGAGACAGAAGCCTTTTTCAAAGAAATTTCCGCGCCGTTGATTGAGGCGGCGGGGCTTGACCCCAAAAATGTCGACATCATCCTGATCAACGACAAGTCCATCAACGCCTTTGTCGCTGGCGGCCAAGCAGTTTACCTTCACAGCGGCTTGATTGATGCCGCAACTACCGCAAATGAGGTCCAAGGCGTGATAGCGCACGAACTTGGGCATATTGTCGGCGGCCACGTTGTGCGCTTCGATGAGGGCGTTTCTGCCGCCAGCGGTATCAGCATCGCGAGCCTTATTCTTGCAGCAGCGGCCATCGCGGCGGGCGCAGGCGAGGCCGGCATGGGCATATTGTCGGCGGGGCAACAAGCCGCAATGGGTAAATTCTTGGCCTATAGCCGTGGGCAAGAAGGCACAGCCGATGCGTCAGGTGCCCAATATCTGTCTAAAGCCGGAATAACGGGCCGTGGCTCAATCAATTTTTTCAAAAAGCTTCAGAATTTTGAATTCCGCCTCGGCATCCCGCAAGAGGACAGCTATGGGCGAACGCACCCTTTATCAGGTGAACGCATATCGGTGCTGGAGGATACCTATTCAGCAGACCCTGCCTGGAACGCGCCGTTAAACCCCAAATGGGAAAGTGATTTCAAACGCGTTAAGGCAAAGCTGACCGGCTATCTCGCCGACCCTACGGCTACGCTGCGCGATTACCCTGAATCAGACAAATCGGTGCCTGCCCGCTATGCGCGCGCTTATGCTTGGCACAAGTCAGCTTATCCGCAAAAGGCCCTGGATGAGTCATCCGCCCTTGTATCTTCCGCGCCCGAGGATCCGTATTTCCTTGAGCTGCATGGGCAGATTTTGTTGGAATCCGGGCGTCCTGCAGATGCGATTGCACCTTTGCGCAAAGCGGTGAACCTGACCGGCAACCAACCATTAATCGCCGCAATATTCGGACATGCGTTGATCGCTACCGAAGACAAAACACAGCTTGATGAAGCTGCGCAGGTTTTGAAAGCCGCAGTCACCAAAGACAACCAAAACCCGTTTGCATGGTATCAGCTTGGCGTCGTCTATGCACAAAAAGGCGATACGGCGCGCGCCGCACTTGCCAGCGCCGAGCGCTATATGATGGAAGGCGCGCCACAATTTGCGTTGTCCAATGCGCAAACTGCAATGGCTGGTTTGCCGGAATTCTCGCCTGATTGGATCCGGGCGCAAGATATCAATATGGTGGCCGAAGCCAAACTTGCACAGTTGAAGAAGCGCCGCCGCTAAATAGCTGGCAGAATATCTACGGCACGGCTAATCAGTGACCATGAACGAGCAAGCGCAAAATCGCCGGATTATCTTCGCCATCGCTGGAGCGGGATTAGCTATCTTGCTTGCTTTGGCGGCCTATATTTTCTGGCCAAGCGCCGTAACGTTTAGCCCTATGGATACGTCAACTTCCACCGAAGATGCCACAAAATCTGCCGACGATGCTGTTGCTGCTGCAGGCATGTCACCCGCTCAACGCAAGGCAATGGAGGCTTTGGTTAGAGCGTATATCCTCGAAAATCCGGAAATCATCACTGACGCTGTCGCCATTTTGCAGCAACGTGATGTCGCAAAGCGTTTGGCTGCGGCGGGCAATCAAATCGCCAAGCCTTTCCCCGGAGCGGAGGCCGGAAACCCAAAGGGCGACGTGACGATTGTCGAATTTACCGACTATAATTGCGGATTTTGCCGGGCAAGCGTGCCTGACGTCCAACGTTTATTGAATAGCGATAGCAATATCCGCTTGGTCTATCGCGAATTACCGATACTCAGCCAATCCAGCCGAGATGCAGCTTTATGGGCGCTTGCGGCCGCGCGCCAAGGCAAGCACAAGGCATTTCATGATGCATTATTTGCTGCTGGCCGCGCTGATGAAGCGAACATAACTGCCGCAGCACGCAAGGCAGGGCTTGATATGGCCGCAGCCCGAACCTTCGCAGCATCACCGCAAGCAAACCAAGAGATCGAGCGCAATTTGGCGCTTATGCAGCAAATCGGCTTCAACGGTACGCCGACATTCATCATCGGTGACCAGATATTGGAGGGCGCCTTGGGCTATGACGCTCTGAAAACCGCGGTTGAAAAGGCACGGACGAAGGGCTGACTAGCCCTTTTTTCCCTGCGCAATCACATACCATTCCACTGAACCCTTACGGCTTGCCGGCGGCTTTGCGTGTTTGACCGTATTGAAGTTCGTTTTAAGAATGTTCAACATCACAGGATCAGTGCCGCCTGCAAACACTTTGGCGACAAAATCACCGCCCGGAACGAGGACCTTGATCGCAAAATCAACCGCTGCCTCAACTAGGCCCATAGTGCGCAAATGGTCAGTCTGCTTATGCCCGACGGTATTCGCTGCCATGTCAGATAAGATCAGGTCCGGCGCGCTACCAAGTTCGGCGATCAACCGGTCTGGCGCTCTGTCATGCATGAAGTCCATCTCCAGCAGAATCACGCCCTCAAGCGGGTCAACTGGCAATAGATCAATGCCAACAATTGCTGCTTTTGGTTGCTGCCGGCGCACCACCTGCGCCCATCCACCCGGTGCAACACCCAAATCGACGACCGCCTTTTTACCGCGCAGGATGTGGAATTTTTCGTCGAGTTCAACCAGCTTATAAGCTGCACGGCTGCGATAGCCTTCGCCATGCGCGCGCTTAACATAAGGGTCGTTCAACTGACGCTCAAGCCACCGGGTTGACCCCGCCGTCCGCCGTTTTGCAGTCTTGACTTTCTGCTTACCGGCCAGTGTCCGACCCGAATTTTTACCACCAAAAAGATTGTCTGCCATAGCTCAATTCCGCCGATTACGGCGCTTGGCGTCGCTGGCCATCAGCGCACGCAATATACCTTCACGAATGCCGCGATCTGCCACGCCCAACCGTTCGCCAGGCCATATATCGAAAATGGATTCCAATATCGCACAACCGGCCACCACCAAATCGGCCCGTTCATGACCAATTGTCGGAAATTCTGCCCGACCGGTAATGTTGCGATGTGCGAGTTCGCGGCTGATATCGCGCATAGCAGAAGTCTGGAGATGCAATCCGTCCACGGCACGACGGTCATAGCTATTAAGCTTCAGATAGACACTAGCGAGCGTTGTGACGGTCCCGGATGTCCCCAACAGACGCCGATCGCCCCCGTCTTCGGGCAAACGGGCCGCAAAGTCGGCGAAACTGGCCATGACTTTGTCGCGCATCGCTTGGTAGCTTGCCTTCAATTGTTCCGGACTGTCGCCTTCTGTGCGTTCGCTTTCGGTGAGCGAGACGACGCCCCAGGGCACGCTTACCCAATCAAGAATTTCAGGAATAACGTTGCTTGTCGACACAAGAACCAGTTCGGTTGACCCACCACCAATATCAAAAATCAGCGCCGGCCCTTCACCATCTTCTAACAGAGCGTAGCAACCCATCACCGCCAGCCGCGCCTCTTCCTTTGGGCTGATGATATCAAGGTGGATACCTGTCTCTCGCTTCACCCGCTCAATAAACTGTGCACCGTTTACCGCCTGACGGCAGGCCTCGGTTGCAACAGAGCGCGCGAGCACCACATTGCGTTTTTTTAGCTTCTCGGCGCATACGCTCAGCGCCTCAACCGCGCGGTCCATGGCCTCTTCGCTCATGCGGCCGGTGGAGGTCATCCCCTCACCCAGACGTACAACACGCGAAAACGCATCCACGACCGTAAAGTCGTCACCACCCGCCCGCGCGATCAGCAACCGGCAATTGTTGGTGCCAAGGTCAAGCGCGGCGTAAGCGGTGCGTTCAAGCCAGTTGCGGCGCAAGGCAATGTCATTGCCCTTCGCATGGCCCTTATCGGCCCATTCGGACGCTTTTGCGACCTCGTGACGCACTGCGCCTTTGGCCGAAGCCTGCTGCAGCGTTGCAGCCTTGGGTGCCGCATTTTTGCGACGGGGCGGCTTTTTACGTTTTCGCCCGCGTCCGTTTTGCGGCGATGGTGCGACATTTTCGCCCATAGCCGATAACTCACTTCTTATTTTCTAGCCGGTCGAATGTTCCGCCGGTACCTGACACCTATGCTACTCGCAGCGTGACAAAGATTCAAGATTTTTGAATACCCCCCGCAGCCGTCCGATTCAGCGGGTTGACCGGACATGGTCACGGGCATATAGGCCCAGCCCTTAATCCCCGGTCGTCTAACGGTAAGACTACGGACTCTGACTCCGTCTATTGAGGTTCGAATCCTTACCGGGGAACCAAATTGAAATGCGCGCGCACAACTTTGCCGTATTGAAACGTTTTTCCCAACCGAACCAATCTACACAACAGCATTAGCCGCAATCGTGACGGGCCCGCGCACCGCTTTAGGACGCCTTTACCAGCTATTCGCTTCTCAGCGCCTCAATTGGGGAGAGCCGCGATGCCCGGATGGCGGGATAGCCGCCGAAAACAAGACCGATAATGGCGGAAAAAGCGACCGCCATTATCGCTGTGTCAAAGCCAATGGGCGCCGGGAATTCAGCCACACGTTCGAAAATCGAGGCCGCCAATATCGCCAGCGATAGGCCAATAGCGCCGCCGATCACGCACAACACAGCCGCCTCCACCAGAAACTGGTTGCGAATGTCGCTCCGCTTTGCCCCCAACGCCATGCGCAGTCCAATTTCACGGGTGCGTTCTGTGACACTAACCAGCATGATGTTCATGATACCAATCCCACCGACCAGCAACGAAATCGATGCAATGGCAACAAGCACGGCCTGAAATATCTGCGTTACTTCGCCTGTGGTTTCCGCAATTTCCGTCGTCGTGCGCACGGTGAATGGGCTAATTTTGCCTTTTGCTACGCGATATCTGTCGCGCAACAAACGTTTGATCTCGGCTTGGCCGGCAAGCAACGCATCTTCATCCTCAAACCCGACAAAAATCAACGTCACATCATCGGGGCCCTGCGTAGCCGTGGTCAATAAACGTTGGCGCAACGTCGTTATCGGCACGACGATTTGGTCGTCATTATCATTGCCCAAATTGCTGCCCTTGCTTTCCAGAAGACCGATGACAGTAAAGGGTACCCGGTTAATTCTTATGGTTTCACCAACCGGACTTGTTTCCGGGAACAATTTGTTGGCTACGGTTTCGCCGATTACGGCAACGCGCGCCGCCGAACCAACATCGCTCTGTGTCAGAAACCGGCCTTCGGATGCGGTGATGTTGGAGACTGCGCCATATTCAGGGGTCGCGCCCGTCGCCTGCGTCGTTGCACTTCGTCCCGGCGTCACAATCTGCACGCTGCTCCGGATTTGCGGCGCAACCGCGCGCACGCCGGAAACCTCGCGCAGGATTGCCTGACCGTCGCGCTCGGTCAATCGCCCTCGGTCGTTAGGTCGCGGGGGACCACTGCCGCTATCGGGTTGCGGCACCACGATGGCCATGTTCGACCCCAAGGTTGCAATTTGCTGCGACACCGAAACCTGCGCGCCATTTCCTACGGCAACAGCAAGTATAACCGAGAATACGCCGATCATGACGCCTAAGGTGGTCAGGATTGAACGCATTAAATTGGTTCGCAGCGCCGTCAGCGCAATCGCGACATTCACGCCCCATCCGGCAAGCGATGCAAGCAAGTCTCTCATACTGCGCTGGCCCTGCGGCGAGACTTTACCGCTGCATCCTCAATCACTTGCCCGTCGCGAAAAACAATCCGTCGCGCGGCATATTCAGCGATATCGGGCTCGTGCGTGACGAGCACGACGGTAATGCCATCGTCGTTCAACTTCTGGAAAATACCCATAATGTCCAATGATGTTTGGGTATCGAGTGCGCCCGTAGGCTCGTCAGCTAACAACATCAGCGGGTCTGTGACCAATGCCCGCGCGATGGCCACACGCTGTTGCTGACCACCCGAAAGCTTTGCAGGCGTATTTTGTAAGCGGTTGGCAAGGCCCATGGCCTCCAGCTTGTCCTGCGCGCGCTGGCGTCGCTCGGCATAGCCGATCCCGGCATAGATGAGTGGTACGGCAACATTATCGAGTGCACTGGTCCGTGCGAGCAGATTGAACTGCTGAAACACAAACCCGATCTTGCGATTGCGGATTTCGGCCAGTGCATCGCTATCCAGCGATTTGGTATCGATCCCGTCCAACGATAACGTGCCTGATGTCGGAACATCAAGGCATCCGATCATGTTCATGAAGGTCGATTTGCCCGATCCACTTGCGCCCATAATCGCGACAAATTCGCCACGCGAAATAGACAACGATACATTATTGACCGCGTGAACAATTTCGCCGCCAATCGCATAATCCTTGACCAGATCATGCGTTTCAAGAAGCGGCGTTGTCATCTTCATCCGCGCTGTCGTCAGCCTCTTTCTTGGGCTTCAGCGATTTTGTGCGCACCAGCACCTTATCACCCTTTTTTAGGCCGGAAACGACCTCGGTATATTCCTCGCCCTGCAAGCCCGTCCGGATATCTCGCCGCACGGGTCGATAAGGATCGTCGCCAAGCAAATACACTTTGGGCCTAGGATTGCCCTTTTTTGCAGGCTCTGACTTGTCCGCCGCAGGCTTTGGACGGTCGGCCAAGCGCGGTCGAAACCGCATCGCGTTTGTTGGAACTCGCGTAACATTTTTCCTGACATCCGTGATGATTTCGACATTCGCCGTCATGCCCGGCAGCAGCTTACCGTTCACATTATCGACATCAATAATCACGAGGTAGCTGACGACATTTTGCGCCTCTACGGGCGCTTGCCGCACTTGTCGAACCTTGGCCTTGAATACATCATCAGGATAGCTATCGACGGTAAAGCTGACCATCTGACCTTCGCGAATTTGCCCGATATCTGCCTCATCGACCGATGCCTCGACCTGCATCTTCGTCGTATCTGCCGCGATTTCGAACAAATTCGGCGTCTGAAAACTGGCAGCGACAGTAGTTCCCGGTTCAACCAATTTGTTAATTATTACCCCGCTCGCTGGCGCGACGATAACGGTCCGCTTAAGGTCCAGTGTCGCCGACGACAGCTCGGCATTACCCTGCCGGATTTGTGCACCGCCGCTTTGTGTTTGCGCCAAAGCGACTTGCAAGGCGTTGCGCGCACTATTCAGCTTGCTTTGCGCAATATCAAGACCTGCCTTTGACACAAAGCCGCGTTCCGCCAGCGCTTTTTGCCTATCAAAATCGCGCTCCTGAATTTCCAGCTCTGCACGTGCACGCGCCACATTGGCCGCCGTCTGTTGAAGATTGGCCCGCGCCACGGCAACCTGCGCCTCAGACTGTTCCACCCGTGCACGCACCCGCGTCGGGTCAATCTCGGCCAACACTTGGCCTGCCTGCACAGGCGAATTGAAATCGACATATACTTTGGTGATTTGCCCCGAAACTTCGGCGCCCACCTTAATCGTGTTCAAGGCGCGCACTTTACCGCTGGCAGAAACCTTACGTATAACGTCGCCGCGCGTGACAGCCTCGCTAACATATACATAGTCAGGCGGCGTCGGACGAACGATCCGATAGACAATGAATAGCAGCACCAGCGCAATCAACACCGACCAAATCGGATGACGCTTTGTCCAAGAAATGAAGGTGGTTAGCATATTACCCCGACCAGTGCCGTTTGTTCGCACTTGCTGTATCTTGCGTTATGGAAACTGGCTAGCGGTTATCTGCGCCTTTCGTCCGATGCAGAGCGTAACGAGCGTATCCGATGTGCTACCCGCGCGAGATGCCTTATGCGTTTTGATAGGACAATAATGAAACTTTTCATCTCTCAAAATCTGCCATATCGGGCCTTCATTCGAGAAACAGGCCCCAAAAAGAAGGCGGGCTTTTGACGAAAAAAGAAATGTCTCTATTGTAAATTGCTCGATTGCCGTCAAAGAGCGCCCTGAATTATGGAGTGAATCATGGCATTTTCGACTGTTAAGGTTTTGACCACGCATCATTGGAACAAAGGACTGTTTTCCTTTTCGGTGTCACGGCCGGCCTCATTTCGCTTTGTCAGCGGTCAATTCGTCATGATTGGTCTCATGGTCAATGGTAAGCCGTTGATGCGCGCATATTCAATGGCCTCGCCATTTTGGGATGAATCGCTAGAATTTTTAAGCATCATTGTTCCAGATGGTCCGCTCACCAGCCAGTTGTGCAAAATCCAGCCCGGCGACGAAATTCTTTTAGGCGCCAAACCAACCGGCACGCTCACGCTTGACGCGTTGCTACCCGGTAAGCGGCTGCATTTAATTGGAACGGGAACGGGATTGGCCCCGTGGATGTCGATCATTCGCGATCCTGAAGCCTATGAGCGTTATGAAAAGATAACCGTGCAACACACCGTCCGGCAGGTCGAAGATCTGGCGTTTCGCGATGCACTGGAATCGCAACTGGCGGATGACCCCTTGGTTGCTGCCGAAGCAAAGCTACAATTGTTCTATGACGCGTCAGTCACCAAATGTCCCACTTGGACAGGCGAAAATCGGCGTATCACGCAGAGAATTGAAAGTGGTGATTATCCGCTCGACCCCGAATTTGACCGCGTCATGCTCTGCGGTAGCATGGCGATGATTAAGGAAACTGGGGCACTTTTGGAAAGTCTTGGTTTCACCGAAGGCGCACAATCGCAACCTGGCACTTATGTGCTGGAACGCGCCTTTGTTGGCTGACGACTGGCTTAACCACCCTGCCCGTTTGTGGCCGCATTGTCGTAGCGCATTTCAAGATAACGCCCACGCACCGCAAGCTTATCCAGCTCACCACGTGCGATTTGCCCGGTCATAGTCTCAATTTCGCGATCTATGGTTTTCAATCCGTCCACAAGCTGCTGCGCGGGTGTTTTTCCAGCATGTTCTTTGTGTTTCAGGCTGTCGGGGATCTTCTTATAGCCGTTAATAAGTTCCGGCAGATGTTCACCCACTAGCTTGCGCACTTCGCGGGCCGCCGGGTCATTTTCGTCCAATGTCTGCAATTGCGGCGCAAGCTGGTCCAACCGCAAGCCAATATCTTGCATCAAGGTAACTGCGGGTGCTGGCAAAGCCGGGCGCTGCGCCTCCAACCAGATTTCGGTTTTGCCAGCCAAGGTCGCGAGATCTGTTACACGCAAGCTTTCCGTAGTTGGCATGGGCATTTCGGGGTAGCGCATCAGCACATAAGCCGCCGCCGTGCCAACAATGCCTGTAATCATCACGCCCCAAAAACCAATACCGTCTATAATCGCGCCAAGTATGCCGGCGCCAATCAAGACCACGCCCACCGCGACCACGGCCTTGCTCAGCTTGCCCCAAAAATGCGCACGGCGCAGCGCTTGTGATTTGGAACCAATGGGTTTCATCCGCACGTTGCGCAACGACCGCGCCGCCGCGTTGAGGGTTTCGGCTGAATTGGATGCTGGGCTATTCATGCTATTATTTCATTCATGGATGGATAATACACTGTCTACCCCTCCAAAGCCGCAAGCAAGCCGCTGTCTTGGCTATCCTTTACCGCCTGCGCCTGACCTTCGGCACGGGCGATATAACCCTTCGACTTTTCGACTTCTTTCTCCAGCGCGTCCGATGTCTGCTTCATGCTGTCGAGCGCCTTCAGCTTGAAGGTATCGATAGCGTCCATCGTGTCATAGATATTTTGAAAGGCGCGGCTCAATGTTTCCAACGGGATGGTCGATGCCGCGGCTTGTTCATGGATACGCCCCGTATTGTCGCGCAGCAATTGGCCCGTACTATCAATGATATTTGCTGTTGTTGTGTTCAGCGATGTGATTTGGTCTAGCACTAGTTTTTGATTGGTCATGGCTTGCGCCACCGTCACCGCCGTCCGCAATGCCCCGACGGTCGTTGTTGAGGCACGGTCAACGCCTTTTACCAACTCAACATTATTCTTCTTCACAAGATCAAGCGCCAGATAACCCTGCACCGTCACCGCCATTTGAGTCAGTAAATCCTGAGTCCGCTGACGCACATAGAATAATGCGCTTTCCTTTATTGCCCGCGACTTGGCCGGGTCGGATAGCTCCAGTTCAGCCGCCTTTTCCTCCAGCTTCACATCCAATTGCTTGGACATAACGATCATTTGTTCCAGCTTGCCCATGGCAACCCAGAGATTTTGGCGCTCTACATCAATGGCAGCATTGTCCATCAACAATTCGTCTTTGCCATTACCAAGCCGTCCGAGGATCGAGCTGATATGCGTTTGCGAACTTTGATAGCTGTCGAAATAATTGCGTAATTTATTGCCAAAGGGAATGATGCCAAACAGCTTCTGCTTGGTCATCAGATTGCCCTTTTTGGAAGGGTCCAAATCCTCAACAACGCGGCGCAATTCGGCTAAATCCGCTCCAACGCCAGATTGTTCATCCATGCGGCGGATGGGCTTGTCCAAGAAGCGGTTCGACTGCGCCGATGCTTCCATAATTTCTTTGCGCCCCATGTTGGTCAGTTGGTCAACCCGCTTGCCAAATTCAGGGCTGTTCACGTCCTGTGCAATCAGGTCAGTAACATAGGCCTCAACCCGCTGTGCCAGCTTGCTTTGCTGTTCATCCGTCACCGGAACAAGCCCCATAGCCTGTTGCGGTGTGACAGTGGGCACAGGATCCGGCGGTGTAAGCTTCAGCTCTTGCACAGTCGTGGTTGCGGTTTCACTCGACATGGCCAAAAATCCCTCTGTCATTGGTTATGCAATCAGATGGAACCTGTGCCTGACCATTTCAAGCACTTCCGTTCCCAGCTGTATTATTTTTCTAATACAGCGTCATTTTTCTGTTTCAAAGCAGCTTCGACCAGCGGGGATAATCCTTCGACAACCCGCGACACGCCCTTGGCATTAGGATGAATGTTATCCGGCAACATTAACGCCGCATCTGTAACCACGCCATCGAGGAAAAAAGGATAAAGCGACGCATCATATTTGTCGGCAAGCGCCGGAAAAATCCCGTTGAAAGAATTTACATAATCTGCGCCTAGATTTGGCGCGGCCAACATACCCGTCAACACCACAGGAATATCTCGACGCTGCAATTCGTCCATCATCGCGGTCATATTCGCCTTGGTTTCTGCCGGCTTGATTCCCCGCAGCATGTCATTGCCGCCAAGACCAAGCACGACCAGGTCAGGTTTTCGGCCCAGATTATCGAGCACGAAGGCCAGCCGCGTTTTTCCAGCCGCTGTGGTGTCCCCCGACACGCCGGCATTGTGCACTCGCGCGTTGATGCCGCCCGCTTGCAATGCCGTCTGTAATTGCGGTGCAAGCCCTTCATTCGGCGCAAGGCGATATCCCGCATAAAGGCTGTCGCCAAACGCAACGACCAATTGGTCATATTGCACGACCTTTGCTGTTTCCCGAACTTCCGTCTTATTTTCGGCTACAGGATTAGACCCGCATCCCGAAAACCCTTGGATTGCGACACATAACGCCCCATATACCCAAAAACTTCTCATAAGGACTTTTCCTTGCACGCTCCGGTCACTCACAAAGCGGATATGGCAATCCGCGCGGCAAATGTCACCCTTAGCCTTGGCAGCAATGACGCATCCGTGTCGATTTTACGCGGCGTTGACCTTGAGGTGCCCTATGATAGCAGCGTTGCGTTGCTCGGGCCGTCAGGATCCGGCAAATCTTCTTTGATGGCAGTACTGGCCGGATTGGAGCAAGCGAGCGGCGGTACGGTCCTCGTCGATGGTCTCGATTTCACTAAGCTGGATGAAGACGAACTCGCCCGGGCGCGGCGCGGGCGCATCGGCATTGTGTTGCAGGCATTTCATTTGTTGCCCACCATGACCGCACTTGAGAATGTCGCGATCCCTTTGGAACTCGCCGGTCTGGGGGATCCCTTTGGCTGCGCACAAAGCGAACTTGAAGCCGTTGGCCTTGGTCACCGTCTCACGCATTATCCCTCCCAATTATCCGGCGGCGAACAACAACGCGTCGCTATCGCTCGCGCCATGGCCGCAGGGCCAAAGATCATCTTTGCCGATGAACCAACAGGCAATTTGGATGGGTCCACAGGCAGTGCCATTGTCGACCTTTTGTTCGACCGCCGCGCCGCGTTGGGTGCTACTTTGTTGATTATCACCCACGATCCCGAACTTGCGCGCAAATGTGATCGCGTGATTTCGATGCAGGATGGCCATGTGGTGGAGAGCGCGGCTTGAGTCTCTCACTCACGGCCATTTGGCGCATATCCCGCCGAGACTTGTCTGCGCGCATTCGTGGATTGCGGTTGCTGGCGATTTGCCTGTTCCTGGGCGTTGCGACGCTCGCGGCGATTGGAAGTCTGACCGCTGGCATAGCGGAAGAACTGTCTCGGCGCGGTCAGACAATCTTGGGCGGCGACGTAGAAATCGGGATCGCGCAACGCGAAGCAACGCCTGCTGAAATGGCCGTTATGCGCAAAGCAGGTCCAGTCTCCGAAACCATTCGTTTACGGGCGATGGCCATAGGCACGCAAATTGACAGCGACAGCCTGCTTGCCGAGTTGAAGGCCGTCGATCGCATCTATCCACATTATGGCGCGTTAACTCTGCGCGACGGTGGCATGGCCAAGGCACCAGCCAAGAGCGAAATTTACATCGGGCCTAGCTTATCTGAGCGGCTCGATATCAGCACCGGCGACACTATTCGCTTTGGTGAAGCCACATTTACCGTAGCGGGCATCATCGCCGACGAACCGGACCGCTTGGGCGAAGGCTTCACGCTTGGTCCGGTGGCTATCATCAATATAGCCTCTTTGCCAGATACAGGCCTTATCCAGCCCGGCAGCATGTATGAGGCAAAATACCGCATCAAACTGGCTGCGAACGAAGACGCCGCCGCTGTAGCCGAAGCGCTTGAGACGCAGTTCCCGTCGGCGGGTTGGGACATTACGGACCGCTCCAATGGCGCGCCCGGCACGCGTCGGTTCATTGAACGCATGGGTCAGTTTCTGACTTTGGTCGGCCTTGCCGCCTTGGTTATTGCGGGCATTGGCGTCGGCAATGGCGTGAGTAGCTACCTCGCCAGCAAACGCGCCAGCATTGCCACATTGAAGGTAATGGGTGCAGACAGCGGCACGATATTCCGCATCTATATGCTGCAAATCCTGACTGTTGCCACCGGCGCGGTTATCGCTGGCCTTGCGGTAGGCAGTGTCATGCCTATGGTTATTGGCTGGGTAGCTGGCAACATATTGCCTGTCGCGCCGGGCTTTAACCTGCACCCCTTGCCATTGTTGGTGAGCGCGATTTACGGTCTATTGATCGCAATTGCCTTTGCTTTACCGCCCTTGGCCAGTGCGCGCAATGTGCCTGCCGCTGGCCTGTTCCGGGCGATTGTGGAAGGTAACACCCGTATCGATCGGCGCAGCGCAATCTGGGTGATTGCGGCCATCTCCGCAATCATCGCACTGGCGGTGGTAACAGCACGAGAGCCTTTATTCTCGCTCGCCTTTATAGGCGCAGCCTTTGGCCTCCTGCTGCTGCTCACGGGCATCGCTTGGTTGCTGCGCTTTATTGCTTTGCGCGTGCCCCGGCCAAAGGCACCATTGCCGCGCCTCGCGCTCGCCAACCTGCACCGCCCTGGCGCACAGACGCAGGCGTTGGTTGTGGCGCTTGGCCTTGGTCTCACCTTATTTGTGACGCTCGCGGCCATCCAGACCAGCATCAATAATGAGATCAAGAACAGCGTCCCTGACCGCGCGCCAAGCTTCTTTGCTTTAGATATTCCGCGCGACGGCGAAGCGCAGTTCCGACAGATGGTCAAAAAAGCCGATACCAACGCTACCATCAACATCATACCTGCACTGCGCGGTACAATCGTCGAATTTGGCGGCCAGCGCGTGGACCAATTAGAAGAACTGCCCGAAGGCGCGTGGATCCTCAACGGCGACCGCGGACTAACCTATAGCGGCGTTCTACCGAAGGGCAGCGAGATTGTCGCGGGCACTTGGTGGCCACAGGACTATAAAGGCCCGGCCTTGGTCAGCCTTGAGGCAGAAGCCGCGGAAAGCTTAGGCGTGGGTGTGGGCGATAGCTTGACTATCAGCCTTCTTGGGGTCGAGGTTCCCGCCAAAATAGCATCCCTGCGCACCGTCAAATGGGACAATTTTGGCCTCAATTATGTGATGGTGTTTTCGCCGGGAAGCCTGGACGCAGCACCGCATAACA
>Ga0315903_10004612_pt1 | contig 18316 bp, 18 predicted proteins | sample LakEriMetagenome_7_FD_203524 | JGI IMG/M metagenome (GOLD analysis project Ga0315903, IMG submission 203524) | Freshwater fungal communities from buoy surface, Lake Erie, Ohio, United States - Buoy 2 MA119 | ecosystem: Environmental > Aquatic > Freshwater > Lake | place: USA: Lake Erie, Ohio...
AAACGAATACAAAGATTGCCATTTCAACTAACCCGAACATTCCATATCGCTCGAGCTGTGTTGCCCAAGGGAAAATGAACACTGCTTCAATATCGAAAATAACGAACAACAAAGCGAAGATGTAATAGCGAACTTGGCTTTGTGACCAACCTTCACCAACTGGATCAACACCGCTTTCGTAGGTGAGCATTTTTTCGCGTGTTGGCTTCGAAGGACGAAGCAAAGACGAGACCCACAGCAACAGACCGGCTATGAGGATGGCCGCTAAGCCAAACCAAACAACGACAAGGAACGACCTAAGGAAGTTGGACATCAGAGAGAAAAACTACTACTTGGCAGATATGAACCCCGAAACCTCGGGCCCTTGTGCGATCGTGACCAACTACCTGGATTTCGGCATGGGGGTTGATGCGACCTCGCTGAGGAACCAGTCAACAATCTGAGCAGCCGCAGGCCCAGATCGCTCCACTTCACGGCGGGTTTCGTCCATCAGGTCACTTGGCGAAATGCCTGCTTTCACCAATTCCACGGCTCCTTCGCCCGACATCCATCCCGAAACAATGGCTTCATTGGCTTCTGGGTGGAATTGAGTGGCGAAACTGCGGCCAATTCGAAGTGCCTGAGGGCCAGCGTCGCTAAGTCCCAGCACTTCTGCCCCAGCCGGAGGGGTAAAGGTGTCGTAATGCCATTGCATCCATTTGCCCGCCAGTCGCTTATTGGCCTCAGACGTAATCACCTCGTGCCAGCCGATTTCGGCTTTTCGAGCTTTTTCAGCACTGCCACCTAATGCATGGGCCAGCATCTGTGCCCCAAAGCACACCCCATAAATTGGGATTCCACGCCGATGTGCCTCTCGCATCAGGTCGGCTTCGGCCTCTACGTTGCGCGCAACATCTGGCCAATACACCGACCATGCCGAACCTAGATGTACCACCAGGTCGATGCCGTCGATTGAGCGCCACTCATTTGGGTACTCGCGCGCATAGTGAGTGAACGAAAAATCGTGATCTGCAAAGCGTTGCCCAACAAAACCTGCGTCTTGTTCATTGGAGTTGGCGATTAGCAACGCGCGCATAACAACTACGGTAGACGGGGCATGGCTGAAAACAACCATCCAATTGAAATCTCACTTGCTGATATTTCTGCAGCACGTGTAGCTGGCGCTGCAGTAGTGCAACATACCCCTGTCATTCCTTCTGCATATCTGAGCGAATTACTGAATGCCCGAATCGTATTGAAGGCAGAAAATCTGCAACGAACAGGTGCATTCAAAATTCGTGGTGCAATGAACAAGATTGCGCGTCTCGGCGATTCAGCAAAAAGCGGCGTAGTAACAGGAAGTGCTGGAAATCATGCGCAAGGCCTTGCACTTGCAGCCAAGCACTTTGGCATTAAATGCGAGATTTATGTTCCAAAAGGTGCATCGTTGTCAAAAATCGCGGCAACTAAGCATCATGGAGCAACAGTTCTTGAAGGCGGAGACAACGTCGATATCGCAATCGCTGCAGCAAAACAGCGAGCTGCAGAAACGGGAATGACTTTCTGCCACCCATTTGATGACGTAGATGTTGTTGCGGGCCAGGGAACTCTTGGAATTGAGCTCACTGAAGATATTTCAGACTTGTCCTTGGTCATCGTTCCACTTGGTGGCGGTGGATTGCTTAGTGGTACTGCAATCGCGCTGAAGTTACAAAACCCGCGTGTTCGAGTAATCGGCGTGCAAATTTCTTCGTGCGCTCCTTACATACACGGCCTGATGCCGGAAGGTCCCGTTCCGACTCTTGCTGATGGAATTGCTGTGAAGAAACCTGGTGAAATAACCGAGCCCCTTGTTCGCAAATGGGTTGATGAGATCGTTGAGGTGACAGAGGATTCAGTTGCCGACGCGATGATGGTGTTACTCGAACGATCAAAGCTGTATGTGGAAGGTGGTGGTGCGGTTGGGCTGGCCGCACTCATGACCGGAAAAATCTCGCCGGCTGCTGTTGGCACGACGTGCATTGTGTTATCGGGTGGAAATGTAGACATTGGACTGGTTCCAAACTTGGTGCGACGACATGAAACCGAGGCGGGAAGGCGATTAATCGCCTTCATTCGTCTACCTGATCGCCCCGGTGCATTTGCAGGGCTGTTGCAGATTTGCGCTGGAACAGGCGCGAACTTGATCGAGGTTCAACACGTACGCGAAGGAATTTACTTGCACGCGCGTGAAACAGGGATTCAAATCGTTCTTGAAATTCGCGGACGCGAACATGCTGATCAGTTGTTAGCCCTTGCAAAAGAACAGGGTTACGACCTCAACGAGTCGCAAATTCGATAAATCTGCGTTTCCTATTGACCAAGAACAATTGTTGCAGTGGAAAGTCCCACTCCGAAACCGCTTAATACACTTTTTGATTCATTAATCACAGTTTTGTACTCAGACATTAAAATTGGAATCGAACTGGACACGGTATTTCCAAGATTCTCTATGTTCACTGGTATTGATTTGAATCCCGGAAATCGCTCAATAAGACCATCTAAAACAAGCTTGCTGGCTTGATGCAGGAAGCAATAATCGATATCTTCCGGGTGCAAAGAAGCTTTGGAAAGCGCCATTTCAATCTCATGTGGAACGATGCGCCGTGTAAACAGCAATACATCCGCTCCAGACATTTTAATAAATGAAACCTCTCCAGCCGCAGGTACTACTTGCTGCAAGAACTTTCCGCCAGAGCCGTCCGAGTAGTGCGTTTCGGCAACAACTCTTAACATTTCTCTACTAGAAATCCATGTTGCACTAGCAGCATCACTAAACACAACAGAAGTTGAGCGATCACCAACCTCAATTTTTGCTCTATACGTGTCGGAGCAAACGATCACGACGTTACGAAATTCTGCAATCATTTTTGAAGCAATAGAGAGCGCTTGAACAAAACCCGAACAACCCTGACCTATATCAAAAGCCATTACAGAGTTGGCAATAGAGCTCCTACTCTGAAGCAGACAGGCTCCACTTGGCAGAAAGTTAACCGGGCTTTGAGAGACATAAATTATGCATCCGATTTCACTTCTTAATTCTGGATTTGAGTTGAGTAGCTTTTCTAGTGCTTCGTGTGCCAAATCGAGAGCAGATTTTGAAGTTTCATGTACAACTTCTATTCCGGTTTTTTCGATTACCTTCGAATACTCGGGAAAAGTACTTCTAATTGGGACCGAATTTTCACCGAGGACATACTGCATATCCTCAATTGCAAACCGAGATCTCACTTTGTTTAAAGACCGTTTTGTTCTAACAATTTATGAATTTCAAGCACAGTTGTGCAAGATGCAAGATCGGGAACACGCTCTGTGATGTTGTCATAAACTAAATCCAACCGCGAAAGAATTGAGATATGCCCAAGGCTGTCCCATTCCTCAATTGAACCAATCTGGCTCTCAGGCAACACAGTTCCAGCCTCAACTTCAAGCGCCGCAGCAATTTCAGCCAATAAATCATTGATTTGCATAAATTCTTTCCTTCCAATTCCACACTATACGTGACATATCATCCGAAATCTAAAATTAATAATACCCTCCATCGCAGTACTGCGTAGAGCCATTTAACGCACGATTCTGTCTCAAGTGTTCCAAACTCTGCACAATTGAATCAACGTCAATCATTCTACCGTTGGCAGAACGCTTGATTATTTCGCGCAATCGTTTTTCAGGAACTTTATTTACTAGTCCGACAGGCGCCACCCCAAGCGAAAGCACATTTGCCCTAAATCCAAATCTTCCATATTCCAGAGATATCCCTTTCACCAAACCACTCAAAGCATGTTTAGTTGTCGAATACATCGTAAGTCCACGATCTCCCAAAAGGGCACGTGTTGAAGAAATGAATACCAACGATGTGTCGCCTACGCCAAAATGCTTAAGAATTGCTGATGTCAAATAAACATTTGAATTCAAATTGACGTTAACCAATTGATCTATGTCCTCCTGGGAGAGATCTTTGAAGATTGATTTATCTGAAATACCAGCAAAACTAATTACAAATATCTCCTCGATTTCGCTCCTTCGCATTGGAAGAAACTTCTCAAGAACATTTTGAATGCTTTCCACAGAAACTGTTTCAAGTTTCGCATGTAGATCTCTGCTATTCAGATTTTCTCCGAATTTATCTTTTGTTGAAATGAATAATCGGATATCAGATGCTTTCAAAAATCGAACTGTCTCCTTTGCAAGCAAAGAACTTGAACCAAAGACGATTAACAACTTTTTCTTAATCACATTGAATTACAATTTCTGTGCTGCAGGATTTGGCAAAAATTCAACATTCCTCCTAACAAATCTTCCATCTCGTAGTGAAGAAAAGGAAGGATTATAAAACATTTCTGTTTCACTGAAATGGTAGTGAGTAACCTGTGACCTTCTAGATAGTTGGTTGTTTTCACATGAAGGCGAACCGTGAAGAAGGTTTGCGTTCCAAATAATGGCCTCACCTTTTTTCAAAACTGGAGAGACCACTTCTAAATCTGTAGCTTTGATCATTGATCGGATGTAATCCTCATACAGTGTGTAGTTTTCTTTGACATCCCCGAGACTTCTTGCAACTCGCGGAGAAATATCAGAAAAACAAACAATATCTTTATTGTGAGATCCAACAACTATTTGAAGTGGCCCAGACTTGGGATCAATGTCCTCTAACGCAACCCACGACGCAGCTAATCTCAAATGCGGTATTGTTCCAAAATGGATGTAATCAGAGTGAAGTGGTTGCTCAGTTGAACGAAGAAAATTAATAGTAGAGAACGGTAGAGGTTCCGCTGTAAAAAAATTGGACAGAAAATCCATCACTTGCGAATTGAATGCCAACTTGTGAGATGCATGGGAATACTTCCAAGATTCAACAATTCTTGGTGATTCATTATATGAATAGATCTTAGAATTAGTTCTATATTCGCCACTCGCTAGTAAGTTTTCAACATCTGCATTGATTTCATCAATCAGATCATCTATGCCTTCGAGTTTGAGGACTACATAACCGTCTTCTTCAAACCTCGTTACAAGTTCTTCAATTTCCGATTTCTTTGTGTCCATTTGCCTACTGTCCGTTCTTAACAAATCTGCAAATACACACTTCTGTAAATGCAAGTAATTTCCCATATTTTTCCTCAAGAATAATGTTTTCATCTTTCTTGAGTTTCTGCAATAGCGCACTCTGAACCGACAATGATTCTGGAAGAGGCCACAGTGTCCTATTTTCAAAAATCACTTCACCAAATGTCTTCGAGAGGAGGTCTTGATACTCCGCGACGTTTGATAGTGAAATCACCGGGGCAATAAACACTCCATTTGGATTCAGATAGCTATGCAAATCTGCAAGTACATTCCTCGTATTCAAAAGGCCATCTACTCCAGCCTTGAATGGGACGCCGTTATACCAATCGCTGGCGACAGCAATTTCATCAGCAATACCAGCGATGTCATTAATGATGAAATCAAATTTATCTCCAACCCAGGGGGAGAATCCATCACCCACTCTTAAATCACGGGGTGCCAATGGCGGAACAAGATTCGTGTTTGACTCAACAATTGCTTCTTCAGAAATATCGGATAAAAACCAATTGTGGGATTGGTGTCCGAATTTGTCCAAGAGTTGTTTTGTGATCCACCCGCTGCCACATCCGAGCTCGAGTACATCGCGGTGCTTTGCTTCGAGGTGCTTGGTAGCTGCTTTAAGTAGCACTTTGCTCGTTAGGTTGGGCTGAAAAACTGCCATAAGGGTAACCCTTAGTATATTCACGAAGTACCACCTGTAATACACTTCGATGGTGCTCACGATTCGGACTGCCACCGTTGCGGACTTGAATCAAATTTCCGAAATCCATGCCGAAAGTATTCCCTACTCAATTAACTCGATACTCGGCATTGAACGACTAAGTGCTCTCTATTCGGTATTTTTCTCTAACCCCGATCATTATCTAATCGTGGCTGAAGAAGGAGGTTTGGTTATTGGCTTTATAAGTGGCACCTCTAACTACTCGTCATTAATGAAAGAGGCGAAGGGATCCGTTTCTCTTAGTCAACTACTTGTTCTTACACGAAAAATTGGAATCGTGCAGCTTGCTAAAATGTCCCTAGATTGGCTTGTGATCGATTATAAATTCAAAAGATTAAGCAATTTCTACTACTTCTCATCTTGGGGAGTGAGGGAAAATGTAAATCCGATAGCTGGGACTTTGCTTTTCCGCAAACTCTTGCAAGATACAAAGAAAACACTAAATGATTCAATAATTGTTAACGTAAGTTTTGATAATGAGAAGGTAATCAAAATGTACAAATCCCTTGGATTTAGGCCATTAGACAAATCTCTTGGAGAATTGATACTCAAACTATCTCTGCGTAAATAACTTCAGGATCGATGGTGGTAAGCAACAACAATCAATACAGCGACACCCCGTAAAGACTGAATATCTCTTCTGAAGCTTGTGCTCACTTGCGAAGCCAACTAATTACTTCTCATTTATACGAATCTTTAACGGCATCCACACATAAGGTAAACCTCGCTTAATCAGTTGATAAAGATTTGCGCCAGTTTTCGATTCACCATATTTTCTAGGAACACAAATATATGGAACTTCTATTATTTGTCCATCATGTTTGAACAATTGAAACAAAAATCTTGGACAATAATCACCATATGATCCAGCAAGCTTGAACTTCAACACTGTTTCACGTCTAGTCAGAATGAAGCCAGAAGCCGGATCCTTGCAGCAACGGTTCAAAGCCAGATAAAGATAGTAATTCAACATCCTGCTAAGAACCATTGCAGTGAAGGAATCATTTGTCGCCTTAAGATTTCGTCTTGCTTCAAATAGACTTGTCTTGCCGGAAGCGTTGGTTCCTTTGAACCCACCCCCTTCGACAAATCTCGATCCAACAACTGTGGTGGTTGACTCTCGATCTTTCTCGTTGAAGGTTGCCACCATTGCCTTTAGTGTGTCTGCAGGCATAGAACCATCTGCGTCCATCCAAAGGACATACGGGTATTTTGACATCTCAAAACCATCATTCAGTGACTCAGGAAGAGACCGCGACAGTAAAGATCTATCTAGCCGAGATACTCGCGAATCCAAGACAGATAGTGAATTGATAAAGATGTCTGTTCCATCTGTTGAACCATCATCTACAACAATGACTTCGGATTTAATTCCAATTTGGTCACAATTTTGAAGAAGTTCAGGAATCAAAAATTCAAGGTTGGTCTTTTCATTAATGACGGGAAGCACAATTGAGAGTTCTTGAATCAATGATTTTCACTTTCGTAATTTAGTCGCATTTAAACTAAGTCAATTAGTGATTTGCACACATAATCAATGTCTGAATCACTCAGTCCGATGTATGAAGGAAGATATATACCCTGCAAGCCCAATTTCTCGGATACCGGCAGATCAGGTTGATCCTGCAAACCATATTTTCTTAGTAGCGGCTGTTTATGTAGTGGATAGAAAAACGGTCGAGTGTCTACACCTAGTTTTTTAAGCTGTGAAGCCGTATTATCTGCATTCAGGCTCTCATGTAACAAAACTCCAGCCACCCAATACATATTCTTCGAGTAATCCGTTTGAGTTGCTTGAAGTTTCAAAAGAGGATGATCAGAAAGACGATCGAAATACTTCAAACCAATTTTTCGTTTTTCATTAGCGATTTCATCCATCCTATTTATCTGACTATTCCCAAGAGCTGCCTGCATTGAGCCCAGACGAAAATTCCATCCGATATCTTCATGAATAAATCTTTTTCCGGGTGGTGGAGCAAATGCTAAGTTTCTAAAATAACGAACTCGTTCATACAGACGTTCGCTATTGGTGAGCACCATTCCGCCCTCACCAGTTGTAATTACCTTGTTTGCATAGAAACTAAAAGTTGAAACATCACCAAAAGATCCGCAGTAAGCGTCGCGGTACTTAACTCCATGAGCTTCGGCAGAATCTTCAATCAACGCAATGCTTTTGTCTCGGCATAAAGAAATGATTGGATCCATATCCACCGACAGTCCATAAATGTGGACAACCATTATCGCTTTAGTATTTGAATTCACCTTTCCGGCAACAGTGCGAATAGACATGTTCCATGTTTCCTCTTCGCAATCAACGAATACTGGAGTTGCCCCTGTTCTCAGGATCGCAAACAAACATGAAGCAATTGTGAAACTTGGGACAATTACTTCATCACCAGGCTTCAAATCCAGCACATGGAGTGCAAGATCAAGCGCCACGCTTCCATTAGCTAGCGCTACTCCGTACTTTGCGCCGATAATGTCTGCAAAATTTCTTTCAAACTCTCCAACAATTGGTGCGTCACCTGACAAATAGCCCTTGTCTAGGCACTCCTGTACCGCTTTTTTATCTTGTTCAGAAACATAGGGTTGACTAACTGGAATAAGAGAGTTCCGATCAGTCATGCGTTTCATCCAACCATACTTTGTCAGTAGTACCGTCGTATGGCCCTTGCTTTAATTCAGTTATTGTTGAATCCTCGTGAACAACGATTCCATGGGCTCCACCAAACATCAAGCAAACTGATCCAGCACCGAGATTGACAGTATGCGCTAACACCCCTTCATCGTCGTACAGTACGACATCAGTTTGACCTGTCCAGACAATTAGTGCTTCAGATGTAACCGAGACCGTGTGTGATCGCGGATTATGACGGTGCGGTCTAGAAACATGTCCAGCAGGCCATTGCATCACACCTATTTGCATGGGCCAGGAATCCTCTGAAAAGAACGAGATTCCTGCTTTTGCATCGCTTGCTTCGAGCACAAAGGCTCTTAGCACTCCATTAACTTCATACTTTCTTGACATGTCTGAAAGGATATCTAACTTGATGTACTTTTACTGTCACCCGTTCGCTTATCTAGCGAACATCGGCAAGAAATTGCAGCAGCAGGCTTGGGAGGATTCCAAGAACTATTGATGCCCCTACACACATTCCAATAGCTAAACGTGTACTGAAAGCAACGGAGACTTCACGCGAGGCTGTTCCTTCAGAAAGCCACATGCTGACCATGATGCGCAGGTACAAGAACGCTGCGATTACTGCAGCAAGCATGGCAACAACTGCCAACACATAGTTTTCAGTTGAAACCACTGCGCGAATAATGCCGAATTTGGCAACAAAACCTGATGTCAAAGGCACACCCGCCTGAGCCAGAAGCAACACGGTCATGCCAATTGCCAAAACAGGGTTTGACTTACCAAGACCTTTGAACGCGTTGAGCGAAGTCTCGTTGTCGCCCTTACCAGCAACAATCGTGACAATGCCGAGTGTTCCGATGACAAGAATCGAGTAGATAAACAAATAGCTCAATGTTCCAGATGTGCCCAGCGTTGCATCTGCAGACGCAACCTGACCTGCCGCAACCAGACCAACCAGAATGAAACCCGCATGACTAATTGATGAATATGCAAGCATGCGCTTCACATCGGTTTGTACAACTGCAAGCACCGAACCCACCACCAACGTCAAGATCGCCAGAACAACTACAACTGGGCGCCAGTCATCTGACCGACTCGAAAGAGCATCCGAAAACACACGAAGCAGCGCCACAAACGCAGCCGTCTTTCCCACCGAACCCATCAGCGCGGTAATTGGTGTTGGTGCACCTTGATACACGTCTGCAGTCCAGGTGTGGAATGGAACAAGCGAAACCTTGAATCCAAAACCGACAAGTAGAAGCGCGATGCCTGCGAGCAACATGGCAGATGATCCGCCAAGCACAATGTCCTTAGAAAGACTTGCTGCAATCGCATCAATATTGGTTGAACCAGTAGCGCCAAATACCAGCGCTACGCCATACAAAAAGAAGGCAGACGCAAAACCGCCGAGCACGAAATACTTAAGTCCTGCTTCTCCGCTAGCTGATCGACTACGGCTGCTGGCTGTCAGAAGATAGAACGCAAGACTCAAAGTTTCAAGTCCAAGGAACATCACAATGAGATCATTCGCTTGCACCATGACCATGCCGCCAATAGCAGCAGAGAGAATGAGTGCAAAAATCTCTGGTCCGTCTTCGTCCTCGCGAACCAAGAAACCTGACGTAAGCAAAATGGCGAGCAAAGTTGCAATCGCGATACTAAAAGTGGCAAACAATGTGAACTTGCTGAATGTCAACGCATTCGCAATGAGCGAGCTTGGGGCACCATCACCAAGATCGCGCCACAGTAACGCCGTGAGCACGGCGGCACCTGCCGCGGTAAGTGCTCCGACTATTCCGTACGAACCCTTTTTCCACTGCGGTGTGAGTGAGCCAGCAAGAATCAGCAGCAATACTCCACCGAGCATGACCAGCAGAGGCGAAATCTTAAACCAGTCAATTTCTGGTCCGACGAACATATTTGCAGCCAACATCATTCGCCTGCCTTGATTTCTGGTTGCTTGTAATTCGAACGGGATTCAACGTGTTCAAGCAATGACTTCACGCTTGGCTCAATGCGATTCAGCATTGGTTTTGGATACACGCCGGTAAACACAATTGCAGCAACAAACACCGACAGCAACATTGCTTCTCGTTTGGTGATTTCTGCAAATGATTTATTTGCCTCATCTGGTTCACCGTGGAACACGCGCTGGTATGCCCACAGCAAATACAGCGCGGCAAGAATGACTCCAGTTGTTGCAGCAACCACCCACCAGCGCGCGGTTGGGAATGATCCAATCAAGATGAGGAATTCACCCACGAAACCGTTTAGGCCTGGAAGCCCAATTGACGACAACATGACCAACATGAAGAAGCCGGCAAAGATTGGAGCAACGGCTTGGATGCCTTTCAATTCTGCAATCACTCGCGTGTGGCGACGCTCGTAGATCATTCCCACCAAAAGGAACAACGCGCCAGTAGAAATTCCGTGATTCACCATTTGCATGACACCACCGGTAATCGCCTGATTGGTAAGCGCAAAGGTTCCCAACACAATGAATCCAAGGTGGGCAACTGACGAATAAGCAACCAATCGCTTCAAGTCTTTTTGCATAGTGGCCGCAATTGCGCCGTAAATGATTCCGATTACAGCAAGTGTGAGGAGAACTGGCTTTGCCCACACTGCTGCTTCAGGGAATAGGTATACGCCAAATCGCAACATTCCGTAGGTACCCATCTTCAGCAACACGCCAGCAAGAATGACCGAGCCTCCCGTTGGTGCTTGCGTGTGTGCGTCGGGCAACCAGGTATGCAGTGGGAACAACGGCACCTTCACCGCAAATGCAATAACAAAGCCAACAAACAACCAACGGCCTGTGCTGGTGGCGAAATTGGACTTCTCAGCAATTTCAATGAGGTCGAATGACAAGTGTCCGATATCGCGTCGTGCGAGGAACGCGGTAGCAACAATTCCAACCAACATGAATGCTGATCCGGCCATGGTGTAAATAAAGAATTTCGTTGCGGCGTAAATGCGCTGGTCGTATCCCCATTTACCAATGAGGAAATACATCGGTACCAACACGATTTCAAAAAACACGAAGAAGAGGAACAGATCGAGGCTGAGGAAACTGCCCATGACGCCAGCCTCAAGCACCAACATCCATACCAAGTACTGCTTGTGGTCGTGATGCGGATCAATTCCGATAATTACTAATGGGAACAAGATTCCAGTGAGCACCACAAGGAACAGCGAAATTCCATCCACTCCCAAATGCCAGGAAATTCCCCACTCGCTCACCCATGAATGCTTGGAGACAAATTCAAAACCGGCTGAACCAGTTGGGAATTTGATCAGCATCCACACGCTGAGCAAACCAGTAGCGATTGAGCTCACTAAAGCGACGTTCTTTACGAGCGATTCATTCGATTTTGCTAATAGCGAAGCAACGAGAGCGCCAACAAGTGGAACCAGTACAAGCAGCGTGAGAATTGGAATCGACATCAGGCAATTCCCCTAAAGAAGAACCACGCAAGCAGTGCAACTGCACCAACTGCCATTAGGGCGGCATAGACACGCGTGAAACCATTTTGCGACTTACGCACTTGACCCGCAACATTTCGCACAAGAGTTGCCGTGCCGTTTACCGCGCCATCGACAATGCGTGAATCTGCCCACGCAACAGCATTAAACGCTGCACGTCCAGGGCCACCAACCAATTTTGCTGCTCCAGCGTCGTAGAACCAGGCCTGTTCAAGCACACGTGGCTCCACGGCTTTTGCCTTCTTCTTTCCGTACACCGCAAAGGCAGCGGCAATACCCGTTACCGCAGTTATCACAGCCACCGCCAACAGCACATACTTGTTTTCGTAGGCCCAAGTCTTTGAAATGCTGGCTTCAGACTCTTCAACTACGGGTGCCAACCAGTGTTCAAGGAAGTGAAGCTTCTTCGAAAATGGCAATTGCATTGCGCCACCGACAACCGACAGCACTGCCAACACAACAAGTGGGAACAACATGATCTTCGGGCTTTCGTGTGGCTCAAAGTCACCGTGTGCGCCATGGTCGTGCGCATGGTCTTTCCACTTCGCTTCACCGTAAAACACCATGATCACTTGACGCGTCATGTAGTACGCAGTGAGCAACGCGGTAATCAAACCAACCACGTAGAGACCACGGTTGTTCGCATACACATACAGCAAAATTTCGTCCTTCGACCAGAAACCTGCAAACGGAGGAACACCAGCAATCGCCAACCAGCCGATAATGAACGTGATCGCTGTAACCGGCATCAACTTGCGCAATGCACCCATGCGGCGCATGTCTTGTTCATGGTGCATGCCGTGAATGACTGAGCCCGAACCCAAGAACAACAGCGCTTTGAAAAATGCATGGGTCACCATGTGGAAGATTGCTGCAACATATGCACCCGAGCCAACTGCCAGGAACATGTATCCAAGTTGCGACACCGTGCTGTACGCAAGCACTTTCTTAATGTCGTTTTGGGCAACCGCGATTGTTGCTGCAAACAATGCTGTTGCAGCACCAACACACGCAATGACCATCGGCGCCCATTCATATGAGGCGTGTAATACCGGGCTCATGCGTGTCATCAGGAATACTCCTGAAGTCACCATGGTTGCGGCGTGAATGAGTGCAGAAACTGGTGTTGGGCCTTCCATCGCGTCTGGAAGCCAGAGATACAGCGGAAGCTGTGCGCTCTTTCCACATGCTCCAACGAAGAGCAACAACCCAATGGCCGTAGCCGTAACCGGTGCAATCACACCGCTGTGGGCTGCTTCATTAATTGATGAGTACGAGACCGAACCAATGGTGCTGAACGCCAAAAACATCGCGGTCATCACGCCGAAGTCACCGATGCGGTTGGTGACAAATGCTTTCTTTCCTGCCACCGCTGCACTGTCGCGTGTATGCCAGAACGAAATGAGGAAGTACGAGCAAACGCCTACGCCTTCCCAACCGAGGAAAGTAACAAGCAGGTTTTCACCAAGTACCAACATCAACATGGAGAACACGAACAGGTTGAGGTACAAAAAGAACTTAGAGAACTTAGGGTCGCCGTGCATGTACCCAATGGCGTACAAGTGAATGAGCGAACCGATACCAGTGATGAACAGCGCCATGGTGATTGATAGTGGGTCTGCGAGCAATGCAACATCTATGTGCAAAGCGCCGACAGGGATCCATGAAAACAATGTGACTACTTCATGGCGTTCTTCAGAACTGCGTGAGAGCAGATCGAAATACACAGAAACTGTGACGAGGAACGAGGCGATTGGCATTGCAGCTGCAAACCAGCCTGAACGCGGTTCGCCGAGACGACGACCGAAAACCATGAGCACAAGGGCTCCTAGCAATGGAAACGCGGGCAACAACCACAGTGCACTGGTCATGATCAGCCCTTCAATTCCGAAAGGTCGTCAACGTTGACGCCTGAGCGTCGACGCATGATGGAAACAATGATGCCAAGCCCAACAACTACTTCTGCTGCGGCCACCACCATGACAAAAAAGACGATTGCTTGGCCATCGATATCGGACATCGCACGGCCAACGGTAACGAATGTGAGGTTGACTGCATTGAGCATGAGCTCAATGCACATGAACATGACGAGTGGATTACGACGAACGAGCACGCCAACTGCGCCAATTGAAAACAGCACTGCCGAAAGTACCAGGTACCACGTTGGTGTTGGAACAACGACTAATCCAAACATCACGCCGTTCCCTTACCAGTGCGACGGCGGGCGAGAAGAACGGTTCCCACAACTGCAACGACCAATAGAACAGATGTGATTTCGAATGCAAAGACGTAGTCCGAGAAAATGGAATTAGCTAATTGCTGAATATTTGCATCTGCATTCTCGCCTGCTACCGGACTAGCAATTCCTGCTCCGCGAAGTCGTAATGCATCCGACCCACTCACAACTGCAGCTGTCAAGAGACCAACCATTCCAAGCCCAACGACTCCGGCAATCCAACGTTGACCGGTAAGTGGCTCAATTTGAAGATCTTCTGCTCTGTCAACACCAAGCAACATGATGACGAAGAGGAACAAAATAACGATCGCACCCGCGTACACAATGACCTGCACAGCGGCAAGGAACTCTGCGCTTTGAGAAACAAACAGAACAGCAATTCCGAACAGCGTAAGCACGAGACTGAGTGCAGCATGTACCGGATGCTTGCGAAAGATCACACCCAACGCACCAACGATCACCATGATTGATGAGCAAACAAATACGAAGAGCTCCATTTAGTTGTCGCTCTTTTCTGGTGCGCGTACGCCATAACCCAGTTCGCCACTCCAGCCCACGACGCCCTGAAATGATGCATCGCCAGATGGTGCGGTTGCGCGCATCCAAGCTGAGGTATTCACGTCTTCACCTGGACGCCAGTCTTCCCACGGCAAGTGTTGTGGCTTGCCATCGTCGCCAACCAACAATTCGGCTTTCGTATAAATGGCATCTTGGCGATTCGTGAACGAGAACTCAAACAGCTTCGACTCGGTGATTGCCTCAGTTGGGCATGCCTCTACGCAGAGATCGCAGTGAATGCAACGGAGGTAATTGATTTCGTAGATCCAGCCAAAACGCTCGCCAGGCGACGTTGGGTTCTCCGGATTGTTATCTGCTCCACGAACGTGAATGCATTTTGCAGGACACACCGCAGCACAGAGTTCGCAGCCGATGCACTTTTCCATGCCGTCTTCATAACGATTCAATACATGGCGACCGTGCAAACGTTCAGGCTTTGGAATCTTTTCGTCCATTACCTCGGCGCGCTTACTCACTTCGCCGTTCTTGGACTTCTTTAGTGCACGTCGACGTACACGACCACCCGAATACTGCGTGGTTACTTGGTTCTTGCCGCCGCGTTGACGAGCGGTGATGAGGAATCCTCCGAAGTAACCCATTAGAACATTGACCCTTCTGCTTCGCGCTGCTTACTGCTCACCGTAAACGATCGTTGCAACAACGCGTAGCAAACAATTAATGCCAACACTGAAATACCGGTGACCACAACGATGTTCCAACCTTCATTTCGACCCAGTCTTTGCGCTGCAAGCAACATGAACCATCCAAGCGAAGCTGGGATCAAGATTTTCCAACCGAAATCCATAAGTTGGTCGTAGCGGAAACGCGGAAGCGTTGCGCGTAGCCAAACATAGGTGTACAGGAACACCAGCGTTTTGAGAAACAGCCACAAGGTGCCTTCAAGAGCATTTGGAATCAATGGAATATCGATCACGGTGCTGCCAAAAGCAATCGGTTGTGGGCCACCGAAGAACAATGTGACCATGAGTGCGCTCATCGTTACCGTGTTCATGAACTCGGCAAGATAGAACAACGAAAAGCGAATTGACGAGTACTCGGTGTTAAATCCACCGACGAGTTCTTGTTCCGCTTCCACCAAATCAAATGGTGGACGATTGAGTTCTGCGGTTGCGGCAATGAAGAAAATGATGAACGGCACAACACCTGTAGCTACGACATTCCAATTACCAAGTGATGACTGTGCACTGACAATGCCGCTGGTTGACATGGTCTTTGATACCAAGATGACCGCAGCAAGCGAAAGACCAAGTGCTGCTTCATAGCTAACCATCTGCGCAGATGCGCGAACTGAACCAAGCAATGGATACTTCGAACCGCTGGACCAACCAGCCAACATGATTCCGTATACCGCGATTGCAGAAATAGCAAGTGTGAACAAGACGCCAATCGACGGATCTGCGAGCTGCACTCGCGTGGTGTGACCAAACCAGGTAACGAGGCCATCATTGTCGCCACGGAAATCGCCACCGAGCGGAATGATGGAAAACGAAAGGAACGCAGGCACGAATGCGAGGAACGGTGCGATCTTGAAGACAAATGGGTCTGCACGATCTGGAACTAAGTCTTCTTTGAAGAACAATTTGATTCCGTCAGCAAGAGTTTGCAGCAATCCGAAAGGGCCTGCCTTATTTGGACCAATTCGGTTGCCCATTCCAGCAACAACTTTGCGCTCGAACCACACCATGAGCATGGTGGCAACTAGGCCAGTTACGAACACCACCAAAACCTTCAGTACAACAATGAGCAATGGCGTCCACAGAAGGTCACCTTTCAGCACTGGGTCAATGGCGAGCAATGAGATCATGCGAGTTTCTCTATTCGCACATCAACAATGTCTGCGTGTACATCGAAAATTTCGCGGGCATCATTGCCAGGTTGATTGAATGGCAACCAGGCAGTTCCGCGTAACACATCTTCTGACGTGGTTACTGGCAACACTGCAGTTGCCTTCGTGGAAATCACTTGCACATTTGCGCCAAGATCTACGCCAATTCGAGCCAAGTCCAATGGATGCACAACAACTGTTGCCCCTGTTGCCAATTGCGCAAGCGACGGGCTCTTTGCTGTGCCGACAGCGGCGTCGTACAACTTGCGGAACGACACAATGCGGTAGTCGTATGAATTTCGATCCTGCGCCGGCAGAGTTGAGCGACTGAGCGTCAACGGTGCTGGATGGTTCATCAACACACCGTCGTGACGCAAGGCCTTGGTGTTTACTGCTGGAGCAAACTGTGCAACGGTGTTCGCCAGTTTCGCGGTTACTTCCTCAACCGAACCCACGCCGAGATCTTTGCCCAATGCGGTTGCAAGTTCTGCTGCAATCATCCAGTCAGGGCGTGATGTTCCTGCAGGTGTGATTTTCTGAGCAACGTTGCTGATCCGACCTTCAAGGTTTGTGGTGGTTCCGTTCTTTTCACCAAATGCTGCTGCAGGAAGCACAACATCTGCCTGCGACGTTGAAGGCGTCATGAACGTGTCGATGGAAATGATGTTTCGCGCACCAGCAAGACCGCGACGTGCAAGGTCTGCATCCGGAACATCGCTCAATGGGTCGGCACCAAGCAACACCAAGGTGTCAATTTTGCCGGCAGCTGCGAGTTCCAAAATTTCTGCGGTGTCTGCTGCACCATTTTGCGGCGATAGACCTGCAGTGATTGCACCGCGCACGTTGCCGCGACGTAACACCGGAAGAACTTTTGCCTGTGGTGCAACATGCAAAATTTCAGCAAGTGCCAACACTGTTGATTCGGCACTTTCCGCCAGGTTCATGCGGCCAACAATGACTGATACAGAGCCGCTACCAATCTGCTTCAGGATGACTGGGTCGAGACCCGCGCTGATCGTTGATGCAATTTTGCCTGGCTCAACCAACACGCTCTTCCAAGCACTTGGTGAAAGACCAGTAGGACGCGAAGTGATTTCAACCACTTTTGACTTGCGCTTTTGGGCAACATCGCGAACGCGTAGGTAGAGAACTGGAAGTTCTTCCTTCAAATCTGGAGACAGCAAGATAATGGTGTTTGCGGCAACTGCTTCATCAATAGATGCTTGTTGCAATGCGAATACTTCGGCTGGCAGCCCGTCTGCAAGTTGAGCGTCGCGTTGGTTTACACCCATTGCATCCGCAAGTTGTGCCCAAGCAAATGCATCTTCGTTCGTTCCTCGAGCCCCACCAATAATCGCTACCGATTCGGGAGACACTGCGAGCGACGTACGCAACATGCGTGCAGCGGCATCAAGTGCGCTTGACCACGTAGTTGCAACGTGGTTGCCCTGCGCATCTTTCACGTACGGAGTTGTTAACCGCTCTTCCGAATTCACCGACTCGAAGTTGAAACGACCTCGGTCGCACAACCATCCCCAGTTCACTGGGTCAATGTCAACACCCTGATAACGAACCAATTCGTCGCGACTGCTTTGCACCACCGTGCGACATCCAACTGAGCACGTTGTGCAGGTGCTTTCCGTTTGGTCCAAGTCCCAAGGACGCGCCTTGAAGCGATAAGGCTTCGCAGTTAATGCACCTACTGGGCAAATCTGCACCGTGTTACCTGAGAAATAGCTACTG
>Ga0315903_10004613_pt1 | contig 18316 bp, 17 predicted proteins | sample LakEriMetagenome_7_FD_203524 | JGI IMG/M metagenome (GOLD analysis project Ga0315903, IMG submission 203524) | Freshwater fungal communities from buoy surface, Lake Erie, Ohio, United States - Buoy 2 MA119 | ecosystem: Environmental > Aquatic > Freshwater > Lake | place: USA: Lake Erie, Ohio...
TGTACCTATGTCATTGGCAACTTGGACCTGCCATTTGAGGGAGCCTGACGCGTGGTAAAGAAAACCGCGCTCTTGCCCCACCAGTTTGTAATTGATTTGGATATTGGGGGGGAAATCGCCCGTCTTGGCCGTGAGTGCATTGGACACAGCCGGCGTTGCCTGGGTCGTGGGCAAAGATGTTTCAGCGGCCATCGATGGGGCTTCTGGTACTGGTACTGGTTCTGCTTGGGCAGGCGCTGAAGGGACAGCAAGTTCAATGTCTGGCACCGGGGTTGGCTCTGGCGCAGGCAATGCTTCGGAGGGCATGGCCGTGATGCTTGCGGGTGGCAGTGTGTCGGTCGACATCGAGGCTTGCTGTGGCCTTGGCTTTGTCTTTGGCTTCGTCTGTGCTGGCGGCTGAGCTTGCGGTCTTGGCTCGGCGGGAAAAGGGGTCGGCACCAATCGGGTTTGCAAAGGACCCAGCTTTTGCGGATCTGACGGAATTTTCCAAATTCCGATGCTCGGTGTCCAGAGCAGCCAAAGGTGAACCCCCAATACCAATGCGCCCAACATGGCGAAGGCCCTATAGCGCTGCTGGCCGTTGTGTTGGGTCAAAGGACGAGAAGGGTGCATGTCAGAGCGTTAGACGATGTCAGGGCAGTGGAGATTGGTTAAACTGAAGACACGCATTGAATCAATTGCATTCAGCTTGAAACATTTTTGAGATTCCATTTTGAGGTACCTCCATGAAATTAGCGACATACAAAGACGGATCACGAGACGGTCAATTGATTGTGGTCTCGCGGGACTTGAGCACAGCACATTATGCGACTGGCATTGCCTTGCGCATGCAGCAAGTGCTAGACGACTGGAACTTTTTGTCGCCCCAACTTGAAGACCTGTACCAAACACTGAACAGCGGAAAAGCCCGTCACGCTTTTCCCTTTGATCCCCAACAATGCATGGCCCCTTTGCCCAGAGCCTACCAGTGGGCTGATGGCTCTGCTTATTTGAACCATGTGGAGTTGGTGCGGGCAGCGCGCAGCTCTGAAGTGCCGCACAGTTTTTACACCGATCCCCTCATGTACCAGGGCGGCAGCGATGATTTCATGGGGCCTTGCGACCCTGTGCTTTGCCGCGATGAAGCCTATGGCATTGACTTTGAAGCCGAGATTGCCGTGATCACTGGCGATGTGCCCATGGGTGTCTCCCCCGAAAATGCCTTAGACGGTATCCGTTTGGTGATGCTTGCCAACGACGTGAGTTTGCGCCACTTAATTGCCAACGAACTGGGCAAAGGTTTTGGCTTTTTCCAAAGCAAACCTGCAACTGCTTTCAGCCCTGTGGCGGTCACCGTGGATGAACTGGGCGATGCCTGGGATCATGGCCGTGTGCACCTGACCATGCAGTCAACTTGGAACGGCCGCAAGGTGGGCATGTGTGAGGCGGGTCCTGAAATGACTTTCCACTTTGGTCAACTCATTGCGCACATGGGTAAAACGCGCAACGTGCGCGCGGGCTCCATTGTGGGCAGTGGCACGGTCAGCAACAAAAGCGTCGACGTCAATGGCAAGCCTGAGTGGCCCAAAGGTTACAGCTGCATTGCGGAAAAGCGCGCCATTGAAACCATTTTGGATGGCAAACCCAGCACCGACTTCATGAAATTCGGCGACAGCATTCGCATTGAAATGAAGGGCAAAGATGGGCAAAGTGTGTTTGGCGCCATTGACCAGAAAATTGCGCCCTTCGACAAAGCCTAATCACCTGCCACATGCGCATTGACTTTTGCGCACTGCCTCAATGCAGTGCGGCATTGGGGCCGGCTGTGCTTTCAGCGGCTGCCTGACATGCAATGCAGCGCATCGCCGATGGAAATGCCAGCAGGCGGGTGATGGGGATCACCCTGTCACAGACCAAGCAAAGCCCATAAGTGCCTTGCGCGATGCGCATCAAAGCCAACTCGGTGGCTTCTAGTTCTTCAAGGGCATGTTCTTGGAGGGCAAATGCGGTATCTCGCTCAGTGATGTTTTGCGCATGAGATTGCTCTGCTGGCGCGAGATCTGCTGCAGCCTCAGACCGAGTTTTCAGGCCCCCGCGTTCTTGCGCTATTTTGTCGAGCAGCCGCACCTTTTGCGCCAACAACAACTGCTTGAGAGACTCTTTTTGCAAATCATTCTTCATGGCCTGATTCCCTTTTTTGCTTGTTGTGTTTGAAAGTGTTGAAGCGGTAGACCTGTCGAAGTCATGCATTTATCCTAAGTCAATGATGCCAACGGGCTATTGATGCACATCAAGTTAGCGCGCCATCGTGGGGTCAGTTCAGGCGACAATGTCGGCTTGTGAGTTGACTATTTTTCTGGAGACCTTCATGAGCCAAGTCATTGACTACAGTCGCTACCAAACATTGCAAATCACGCGCCGGGGTGCCAATCAAACGGTGCTCGACATTCAGATGAAAGCCGGCGGCCCTGGCGGCAATGGCAAGCTGCCCACAGCAGGGCACGCAGGTCACTGGGAGTTGGCCGAAATTTGGCGCGATGTGTCGCGCGATGACAGCGTGCGCGCGGCGGTGCTGCGGGGTGAGGGCTTGGGCTTTTCGGGCGGTGGCGACTTGGCGTTGGTGGAAGACATGGCGCGCGATTTCGAGATTCGCAGCAGGGTTTGGAAAGAAGCCCGCGACCTGGTCTACAACGTGATCAACTGCGACAAACCCATCGTGAGTGCCATGCACGGACCGGCCGTGGGCGCTGGTTTGGTGGCGGGCATGTTGGCAGACATTTCCATTGCCAGCAAGACCGCCAAAATTGTGGACGGTCACACCCGCTTGGGCGTTGCAGCGGGCGACCATGCGGCCATCATTTGGCCATTGCTTTGTGGCATGGCCAAAGCCAAGTACTACTTGTTGTTGTGTGAGCCTGTGAGTGGCGAAGAGGCTGAGCGAATTGGTTTGGTGTCATTGGCTGTTGAAGAAGACCAGCTCTTACCTAAGGCCTATGAGGTGGCCGATCGCTTGGCCAATGGCAGCCAAACTGCCATTCGCTGGACCAAGTATGCGTTGAACAATTGGCTGCGCCAAGCCGGCCCCAGCTTTGATGCTTCTTTGGCCTTGGAGTTCATGGGCTTTGCAGGGCCGGATGTGCAAGAGGGTTTGGCCAGCCTCCGAGAGCGCCGCCCACCCCAGTTTTAAGCCTTGCTTGTCATGCGTGCCAAGAAGAGTTCATTGTTGGCTCTTCGATCAGCTTGCACTTTTTGCATGCTGGGTCTCTCTGACCACATCTTCATGTAGTCCTTGACGGGCAAGTCGGCCAGAAAATCTCGGCCGTACATGGTTTTGCTGACAGCTGTGATCAATGGCAAATGAACGGCTGCGGTGCAGTCGGCGATGCTCATTTCAGTGCCGGCAATGAAGGGTTTGAATTGCGCAAGCTTGGCAAATGCTGCCACATTCTTCTCTAATTGAGCGCCCACCTTTTCCTTGACCGCATCACTGACCTTGCCACCAAAGAAGGCCTCGGGGTAGAGGTTTCGTGCCACCAACTCCAGATGCAAATCTAAAAAAACGACAAGTTCACGCACCTTGGCGGCTTGGAAGGCATCCTTAGGTAGCAAGGGATGCTCAGGGTATTGCTGCTCAATGTATTCCACCATGACAGCTGATTCGCACATGGCGCCTTGTGCTGTTTTCAAATAAGGCACTTTGCCTAAGGGGCTAGCGTCTGGATCGGTTTGTCCCACCCAGACCAACTCTTCTTCAAAGGCAACGCCCTTTTCCAGCAACACCAATTTGACTTTGTTGTGATAGTTGCTAGCGCCAAAGCCGCAGAGTGTGAGCATGTTGGGTCTTCCTGTAGAGGTATTGAGATAAAGCCAGAGCTTAACTTTTGATTGAGCCTTGGTGGGTCGCGCAGTTGACGCCACACCGCGCTTGCACTGGCTTTGATCACGGTATGCGTTAAGCTTGAGCCTCACACACCTCTAGGAGCCCCCATGAGCGATACCTCAGCTTTCGGATTTGGAAAATTCGTGCCTGGTTTTGACTTCTTGCAAAACTTGGGACAAGCCGCCAACCCCGGCGCCAAAGGCTCGCCACAGGGCATGCCCAACATGGCCAGTTGGGTGGCGCCCACCTTGAACGTCGAAGAGCTCGACAAGCGCATTCAAGAACTCAAAACGGTTCAGTTTTGGCTGGAGCAAAACACCAATGCGCTCAAGGCCACCATTCAGGCTTTGGAAGTGCAAAAAATGACCTTGTCGACCTTGCAAGGTATGAATGTCAACATGGCTGAAATGGCCAAAGCCTTCACCGCCAAAATGCCAGACCTCCAGCCAGACCTCCAGCCAGAGGCCAAGGCAACTGAGCCCCCACAAGCTGAAGCAAAAGGCCCTGCCGTTGACCCGATGCAGTGGTGGGGATCGCTCACCCAACAGTTTCAAAACATTGCGGCGGCTGCAGTGAAAGATGTAGCTGCCAAGGCCATGAAAGAGGGCGCGCAGCCTCGCAAAAAAACAGCCGCAAAGAAAACAACAACATCTGCCAAAGCCAGCAAGCCGCGTGCACCACGCGCCAAAAAACCAGCCCCATGAATTTGTTTCCCTTCGGACATGCCACGCACCCGCAGTGGCCCATGGCAGCAGGCTTGGTGATTGCCCAGCTGCGTGCCCAAATGACCTTGCCCGGCCATGCAGCCAGTCCGCGTTTAGGTCTGCTGTACATCACCGACTACTACGCCAATGACGCCGAAGCTATTCTGGCGCACCTTCAGCAAGAATTGCCCATGGTGAAAGATTGGGCCGGCACGGTCGGCGTGGGGGTGGCCGCCAACAACGCAGAGTATTTTGACGAACCGGGCATGGCCCTGATGTTGTGTGATTTGCCTGCCAATCAATACCGTGTTTTTTCGGGCGCACAGCCCTTGCCACCCAGCTTTCAAGCGGCCAGCGCGCTCGTGCATGCCGATCCACAAACCCCCGATCTGGCAGAGCTCATTGCAGAAATGGCAAGCCGAACACATAAGGGGTATTTGTTTGGCGGCCTCACTGCCAGCCGCAAGCAGGCTGTGCAGTTTGCATGGCACGACTCAGAGCCTGCTCAGAAAGGCGTTTTCTCGGGTGGCTTAAGCGGCGTCGCGTGGGCGCCAGAGGTTCAAATTTTGTCGCGCGTGACGCAGGGCTGTGCACCCATTGGCAAAGAGCGCGAGATCACAGAAGCGGAAGGCCATGTGGTTTACCAACTTGATGGCTTGCCCGCACTGGATGTGCTCATGGCCGATTTGAAAGTGTCACTCTCAGAACCCCAAACGGCACTCAAAGCGGTCAGGTCAACCCTGGTTGGTATCACGTCGCAAGGTCAGCAAGGGGTTGGCCGAACGGGCAGTTTGGGTGCCGATGTGCGGGTGCGGCACATCATCGGCCTAGACCCTGCGCGAAAAGGTGTGGCCATTGCAGACCATTTGGCGGTGGGACAAAAATTGGCTTTTTGTCAGATGAGTTTGCAAGCCGCCAAGTCCGATCTTCGGCGCATTTGTTCTGAGATTCGAGAAGAGCTAGAGCCCGAAACTTTGAGCCTAGAAATAGCCAATGCCTTGGCCGCCAGTGAAGCCGAAGCAGCGCCGCACCTCGCGCGGCGCATTGCAGGTGCTGTGTACGTCAGTTGCTCTGGGCGAGGCGGTCCGCACTTTGGTGGCCCCAGTGCTGAGCTGCAGTGGATACGCCATGCCCTGGGCGATGTGCCTTTGGTGGGCTTTTTTGCCAGCGGCGAAATTGCCCATCACCACTTGTATGGCTACACCGGTGTGTTGACGGTCTTCACCACGCCCGAAGAGGTGGCTTGAGTTCGCGCTTGCGCGCTACTCAAACACCGCGCGCACGTGCCTGTTTGAACTGCACTTGAAAGGCCGAGAACGTATCGGTTTCTAATGCCGTTCGCACTTCTTGCATGAGGCGCAAGTAATAGTGCAAATTGTGGATGGTGGTGAGCATGGGGCCGAGCATCTCGCCGCAGCGATCGAGATGATGCAAATAGGCGCGGCTAAATCCTTCTCGGCCGCCATCGTCCCAAGATACGTTTGACGTGCCTGCACAGGCGTAGCAGGTGCACGTGGTGTCCAAGGGTTGTGGGTCCGATTTGTGGCGAGCATTGCGCAGCTTCAAATCGCCAAAGCGTGTGAACACCGTGCCATTGCGCGCATTGCGAGTGGGCATGACACAGTCAAACATGTCGACACCTTGCGCCACTCCTTCCACCAAATCTTCGGGGGTGCCCACGCCCATCAAATAGCGCGGCTTGTGGGCAGGCAAACGGTGCGGCGTGTGGGCCATGATTTGCAGCATTTGCTCTTTGGGTTCACCCACGCTCACGCCGCCAATGGCATAGCCCGGAAAATTCATCTCAACCACCTGGTCGAGCGATTCTTGGCGCAAGTTTTCAAACATACCGCCTTGCACAATGCCAAACAAAGCATTGGGATTTTCCAGGCGTGCAAACTCGTTTTGGCTGCGTGTGGCCCAACGCAAGCTCATCTCCATCGATTTGCGAGCTTCAGCTTCGGTGGTGAGATGGCCTTTGGTTTCATAAGGCGTGCACTCATCCAACTGCATCACTATGTCTGAATTCAAAATGGTTTGAATTTGCATGCTCACTTCGGGCGACATGAAGAGCTTGTCGCCATTCACGGGCGAAGAAAAATGCACGCCTTCCTCGGTGATTTTGCGCATCGCTCCCAAAGACCAAACCTGAAAACCACCCGAGTCGGTGAGGATGGGCTTCTGCCATTTTTCAAAGCCATGCAAGCCGCCAAAGCTTTTCATGATGTCAAGGCCTGGGCGCATCCACAAGTGAAAGGTGTTGCCCAAAATAATTTGCGCGCCCATTTCTTCAAGGCTTCGCGGCATCACGCCTTTCACGGTGCCGTAGGTGCCCACTGGCATGAAGATGGGGGTTTGAATCACACCATGGTTGAGTGTGAGCTGACCTCTTCGCGCGTGGCTATTGGGGTCTGTTTTGAGGAGTTTAAATTCAAGCATGCGGCAATCTGGGCAAGGTTTTGTAAAAGGGCGAATGAGCTCAAGCTCGCTTCAGAAGCATGGCATCGCCATAACTGAAAAAACGATACTGCTTTGAAATGGCATGCGCATACAAACGCATCACATGCTCGTAGCCAGCCAAGGCGCTGACCAACATCATCAAGGTACTTTTGGGCAAATGAAAATTGGTGATGAGGCAGTCCACCCATTGAAATTCAAAGCCCGGTGTGATGAATATTTGGGTATCTCCTTGCGCTTGACCCGATTGGGCCCAAGACTCCAAAGTTCTGACCGAAGTGGTGCCTACAGCCCAAACTTTGCCACCACGCGCTCTGCAGTCATGCAATGCGCGTTGGGTACTTTCAGGAATGTCATACCACTCGGAGTGCATGGTGTGCTCGGCAATGTTTTCTGACTTGACGGGCTGAAAGGTACCCGCACCTACATGCAAGGTGACGCTGGCTGTGTTCACGCCCCGTTCTTTCAGCTGTTGCAAAAGTGCTTCGTCAAAATGCAGCGCCGCAGTGGGCGCTGCCACGGCACCGGGCTTGCTTGCAAACACAGTTTGGTAGCGCGCTTCGTCTTCTGCAATGTCGGCGTCAGAGGCGCTGCCGTCATAAGGTCGTTCGATGTAGGGCGGCAAAGGCACATGGCCATATTGCGCCATCAAGGCGTGTGGTTCGTCGCTCAATTGAAAGCAAAACAAGGCACCTTTGTCGTCTGGCCATCGGCCCAACAAAGTGGCCTCAAAACCTTTGGCGCCGTGTTTGGCGTCAATGCCCATGTGAAGCTTCGCGCCAATAGGGGGCTTCTTGCTGACTTTCATGTGGGCCACCACGCGGTGCTCGGGCAATACGCGCTCGATCAAGAGCTCCACTTTGCCGCCCGTTGATTTTTCGCCAAAGAGACGCGCCTTGACCACTTGCGTGTCATTGAAGACCAGCAAGTCACAAGCTTGCATCAATTCGGGCAAGGATTTGAAAATTCGATCAATGGGTTCAGGCTCACTGCCGTCTAAAAGCCGAGAACTGCTGCGCTCGTTGGCGGGGTGTTGGGCTATGAGTTCGGGGGGCAGGTGAAAGTCAAAGTCGCTCAAACTGAAGAGGCGTTTGGCTTGAAGCTGTGGGCTTGAATTTGAATTTTGATTTGAGTTTGGCTTGTTAGCAGAAATCATGGTCTTGAGGGCCGAACCAGACCCGTTCCAAGTGAAAGAAACTGATTGTCCCATGACATAGCGCAAAGCTTCGGCAAACAAATGTTTATAAATTTTGTAATAAAGCGCATTATGTAAAGCGCATTTAAGAAACTATCTATCTTTATTCAACATCACGCAAACCCAAGACAGTACTGTACGTTCATGCCAAAAGTAGTATCCGAATCCCAACAATTCGCTGATCGGTTGCGCAGCGCGTTGGAAAGTGCTGGCGTGCGTGCTTCACCGACCTTGGTGGCCAACGCCTTCAACCTTCGCTACCACGGACGCAGCATTACCCCGCACACGGCCCGCAACTGGCTATTGGGCAAAGTCATGCCCACGCAAGACAAATTGCGTGTATTGGCTGAGTGGTTGCAAGTAAGCCCTGACGAACTTCGCTTTGGTCGTGCACCTGGCAAAACTTATGTTTATGAAATGAATGCGGGCCCCATTGAAATGGCCCTGGCCGATCGCGAAATGATCGACCGTTACTTGTCGCTCTCACAGGCAGAGCGCAAGACCATTCGAGATGTGGTGTCTGCCTTTGTGTTGGCCAAGGCGGTAGAAAAAGCGTCCTGAGCCTTCGGCGAACTAAGGCTTGCATCCACGGCACAATGTGAGGATGCTAGCCAATGCATCCTCAAATTCCCCTGCAAAGCCCTTGTCAGCGCCGCAAAAAGCCATGCGCAAGATGGGCTTGGTGCGCGACATTGATCTGGCGCTGCACATCCCTTTGCGCTACGAGGACGAAACGCGCATCGTCAAATTGCGCGATGCCAGAGAGGGTGATGCCGTTCAAATAGAAGCCACCGTGGTTTCGTCCGAGGTGCAGTTGCGCCCGCGTCGCCAACTTTTGGTGAGAGTGGACGATGGTACCGACACTTGTGTGTTGCGTTTCTTCAGCTTCTATCCGGCCCAGCAAAAGGCCTTGGCGGTTGGCCAGGTGATCAGGGCCAGAGGTGAGGTCAAGGGCGGGATGATGGGTTTCACCATGATGCACCCTTCGTTCAGGGCCGCATCGGGTGAACTACCCTCGGTGCTCACGCCGGTTTACCCGGTGTCTGCGGGCTTGCCGCAAACCTATTTGCGCCGCGCCATTGCCAGCGCATTGTCGCGCGCCGATTTGGGCGAGTCATTGCCTGCCGCCATCAGCTGGCCTTCATCGCCCAATGGCAAATTGGCCCCCAGTTTGCGCCAAGCCCTCACCTACTTGCACCATCCCTCGCCAGAGGTGTCCATTGCAGCCCTTGAAGACCGCTCGCATCCTGCCTGGCAAAGGCTGAAAGCCGAAGAACTGCTGGCGCAGCAACTTTCACAGCGCATGGCCAAGCAAGAGCGCGACACCTTGCGAGCCCCCGCCCTTCATTTGAAAGCGGATGGATGGCACGACAAATTGAAAAAGGTTTTGCCCTTTGAGCTAACAGCTGCACAACACAGAGTGGGCCAAGAAATTGCGCAAGATTTGGCGCGGCCTGTCCCCATGCACCGGCTGCTTCAAGGCGATGTGGGCGCTGGCAAAACCGTGGTGGCAGCTTTGGCGGCTATGTTGGCCATTGATGGCGGCTGGCAGTGTGCCCTGATGGCGCCCACCGAAATTTTGGCGCAACAACATTTTGCCAAGTTGGTGGGTTGGCTGGCGCCTTTGGGTGTGCGCGTGGCCTGGCTCACTGGCAGTCAGAAGAAAAAAGAACGCACTGAAATGCTGGCCTTGATTGAATCGGGCGAAGCCGCTTTGGTGGTGGGCACGCATGCTGTGATTCAAGAGCAGGTGAAGTTTAAAAATCTGGCGCTCGCCATCATTGACGAGCAACATCGCTTTGGCGTGGCACAGCGCTTGGCGCTCAGAGACAAGATGCAAGATGCGGGCATGGAGCCGCACTTGCTCATGATGACGGCCACGCCCATTCCGCGCACCTTGGCCATGAGCTACTACGCCGACTTGGATGTCTCGGTCATTGACGAACTGCCACCCGGCCGCACCCCTGTGGTGACCAAAGTGATTTCAGACAGCCGGCGCGATCAAGTCATAGGGCGCATTGGCGCCCAATTGGCCGAGGGGCGACAGGTTTATTGGGTGTGTCCTCTGATTGAAGAAAGTGAAGCCTTAGATTTAACCAATGCCAGGGCCACCCACGAAGAGTTGTCTGCCGTGTTGCCAGGCGTGACGGTGGGCTTGTTGCATTCCCGCATGTCGGTGTCTGAAAAACGCGAGGTCATGGCCCAGTTCACACAAGGCAGCATGGGCGTGTTGGTCAGCACCACCGTGATTGAGGTGGGCGTTGATGTGCCCAATGCCTCCTTGATGGTGATCGAACACGCCGAGCGCTTTGGCTTGAGTCAGTTGCACCAGTTGCGTGGGCGCGTGGGGCGCGGTGCCGCCGCATCGGCCTGTGTTTTGCTGTACGGCACCCCTGACGGCGGCCGCTTGAGCGAAACGGCACGCGAACGATTGCGTGCCATGGTGGACACCAACGATGGTTTTGAGATTGCCAGACGCGATTTGGAAATCAGAGGCCCTGGCGAGTTTCTGGGTGCGCGACAATCGGGGGCCGCCATGTTGCGATTTGCCGATTTGGCCACAGACGAGCATTTGCTCGATTGGGCCAGGCAAGCAGCACCCCTGCTGCTTGCAAAATACCCCGACATGGCCGAGCGACACATCGCTCGTTGGTTGGGTGGAAAATCGGAGTTTTTGAAAGCTTGAGAAATTGGCATGACCCTGACAGAGCTGAAATACATTGTGGCGGTGGCCCGCGAAAGGCACTTTGGCAAAGCGGCCGAAGCGTGCTTTGTGTCGCAACCCACCTTGTCGGTGGCCATCAAGAAACTCGAAGAAGAACTCGATGTGAAGTTGTTCGAGCGCAGTGCCAACGAGGTCAGCACCACACCATTGGGTGAAGAAATCATTCGCCATGCACAAGGGGTGTTGGAGCAAGCTGCAGAAATCAAAGAAATTGCCAAGCGCGGCAAAGACCCCTTGGCCGGCACCCTGCGATTGGGCGTGATCTACACCATTGGGCCCTACTTGTTGCCCGATTTGATGCGTCAAATCATGAAGAAGACGCCGCAAATGCCTTTGATGCTGCAAGAAAACTTCACCGTCAAACTGATGGAAATGTTGCGCGCCGGTGAGATCGATTGCGCCATCTTGGCAGAGCCTTTTCCAGACATGGGATTGGCCACTGCTGCTTTGTACGATGAGCCTTTCATGGCCGCGCTGCCAGTCAAGCATGGACTGGCCAAGAAAAAATCAATCACTGCCCAGCAACTGAAAAACGAGACCATGTTGCTGCTGGGCAATGGCCATTGTTTTAGAGACCATGTGCTGGAAGTGTGTCCAGAGTTTGCGCGTTTTTCTAGCAATGCAGAAGGCATCCGCAAAAGCTTCGAAGGCTCTTCGCTCGAGACCATCAAGCACATGGTGGCCGCTGGCATGGGCGTGACCTTGGTGCCGCGTTTGTCGGTGCCTGCCGAGGCCCTTGCCAAAGAAGCCAAACGCAAAAAACACGAAGACCCCGACATTGCGTACTTGCCCATCATCGACGAGGCCGGCGGTTTGCCGCCCACACGCCGAGTGGTCTTGGTCTGGCGCAAAAGCTTCACGCGCTATGAAGCCATTGCCGCACTTCGCAATGCCATATATGCCTGCGAACTGCCTGGTGTGACGCGCCTTTCCTAAGTGCATCGCAAGCTGCTCTCATTTAAAAGCATCATCTGCTATGCGTGAAAAACTCAGCTTGTATTTAGACCTGATTCGCTGGAACCGGCCCGCTGGTTGGCTGTTGCTTTTATGGCCTACGCTGTCGGCTTTGTGGGTGGCGTCAGATGGTTTTCCAGGATGGCATTTGCTGATTGTTTTCACGCTCGGCACCATTCTCATGCGCAGCGCGGGGTGCTGTTTGAACGATGTGGCCGACCGCGATTTTGACAAGCATGTCAAACGCACGGCCGAGCGGCCTGTGACCAGTGGTCGCATTGGCGTTAAAGAGGCCTTGTTGTTGGGTGCGGTGCTGGCACTCATTGCCTTTGCATTGGTGCTCACCTTGCGAGCAGAAACCATCGCTTGGTCCTTTGTGGCCATGGCAGTGGCAGTGGCCTATCCCTTTGCCAAACGTTATGTGTCCATGCCGCAAGCTGTGCTGGGTGTTGCTTTCAGTTTCGGCATCCCCATGGCGTTTGCTGCTGTCACTGGCGAAGTGCCTGGCCTGGCTTGGGTGCTATTGCTGGGCAATTTGTTTTGGGTGTTGGCCTATGACACCGAGTACGCCATGGTGGATCGCGACGACGATTTGAAAATCGGCATGAAAACTTCTGCCATCACTTTGGGCCAATGGGATGTGGCTGCAGTGATGTTTTTTTATGCCGCCTTTTTGGGCGTTTGGGGCGTGGTGTTAGATGCCACCCAAAAGCCTCTTTTGTTGGCGGGCCTGGCGGCGGCTGCATTGCAGGCCGCTTGGCATTTTCTGCTCATCAAAGACCGCTCACGCGAGGGTTGTTTCAAAGCTTTTCGGCTGAACCACTGGGTGGGTTTTGCGGTGTTTGCGGGGCTTGTGCTGAGCTACCTTTGAGCTATCTTTGAGCTGCCCCCATCAGTCTTTGCCAAACTCATCACCCAATTCACCAGCGCGCTTTTGCGCTGCCAGCATGGCTTTCACGAAAGCCTCTTTCACATGGTCGCTTGCCATGGAGGAGAGCGCTGCATACGTGGTGCCGCCCTTGGAAGTCACGCGCTGACGCAGCACTTCAGGAGAGTCAGTAGATTGGCGCGCCAAATGCGTGGCGCCGCCAAAGGTGGCCTTGGCCAAGTGATAGGCTTGATCCTGGCTTAAACCCATTTGAACGCCCGCTTCGGTCATGGCCTCTAAGAAATAAAACACATAGGCCGGCCCTGAGCCAGAAAGCGCGGTGACCACATCCAAATCGGATTCTTGTTTGACCCACAGCCATTCGCCAGTGCTTTGCAAAACTTGTTCTACCAACTGTTGGTCACTTGCAGACACACCGGCTCGCGCAAACAAGCCGGTGATGCCCTGGCCCACCAGAGCCGGTGTGTTGGGCATGCTTCGCACCACACGGTCGGTGTGAAGCCAGCGCGCAATGCTGTCGCTTCGGATGCCTGCGGCCACCGACAAGTGAAGGGCCTTGGTTGTGAATGCGGCCACCGGCAAAGCGGCTTCTTTGAAAACTTGTGGCTTGACCGCCCAAACAAGCAAATTGGCATGGGTCAAAACATCGGATGGCGCCGCATGAACTTCTACGCCAAATTCTTGGTGCAGCTTGGCGGCAGTTTCTGCAAAAGGTTCAATCACGGTCACTTGCTGTGGCGCAAGGCCTTGTCTGAGCAGGCCACCCAAAATAGCGCTGGCCATGTTGCCACCACCAATGAAGGCCAAACGCACTTTTTGAAAATCAATGGGAGTCGATGCAGTCATGAATCATTCTCGAGATAGAGGTAGGGCCTTGAACAGAGTTGTTCAAAGTTTGATTTATTTTGTCCGATTCGGTCAATGGGTCTTATTGTCTCTTTTTCAGACGACGGCTTTCGGTTAATCTACAGCCCATGAAGTACATCCTTGCACTTGACCAAGGCACCACCAGCTCTAGGGCGGTGCTGTTCAATCGCGATGCAAAGCCAGTGGCCATCGCGCAACAGGAGTTCACCCAATACTTTCCCAAGCCAGGATGGGTTGAGCACGACGCCCTCGAAATTTGGCAGACGCAAAAAAATGTCATGCAAGCGGTGCTGAAAAAGGCAGGCGTTGCTGCTTCTCAAATAGAGAGTGTGGGCATCACCAACCAGCGTGAAACCAGCGTCTTGTGGGACCGCAGAACGGGCCTGCCCATCGCACCGGCCATTGTTTGGCAAGATCGCAGAACTGCAGGGTTTTGTGACAAGCTCAAAGCCCAAGGCGCTGCCAAAGGCATTCAACAAAAAACAGGCTTGGTTTTAGACGCCTATTTTTCTGCCACCAAAATTGCGTGGCTGCTCGATCATGTGGCGGGCGCTAGGCGATTGGCAGAGCAAGGCCATTTGGCCTTTGGCACCATCGACACCTGGCTCATTTGGCAACTCACTGGTGGCCGGGTTCATGTGACCGATCCGAGCAACGCTTCTCGAACCTTGTTGTTCAACTTGCATACCCAAGCCTGGGATGCAAGTTTGCTCCATCAATTCAACATTCCCTTTTCAATCTTGCCGCAGGTGGTGCCCAGCTGTGGTGTGCTGGGCGAAACCGATACGCATCTTTTGGGGGCTTCGATTCCCATCGCCGGGCTGGCAGGCGATCAGCAGGCGGCTACTTTTGGACAAGCTTGTTTTTCGCCCGGCATGGCCAAGAACACCTACGGCACCGGCTGTTTCATGCTCATGAACACCGGGCATGTGCCGGTTCAAAGTCAGCATCAACTGCTCACCACGGTGGCGTGGCAAGGCCCCCAAATGGCGGATGCTTGGCGTTCAACGGCTTATGCGCTGGAGGGCTCGGTTTTCATGGCTGGCGCCACGGTGCAATGGTTGCGCGATGGTTTGCAAATCATTCAGAAGGCCAGCGACATCGAAGCGCTGGCGGCCAGCGTCCCCGATACGGGCGGTGTTTATTTGGTGCCTGCCTTTGCAGGCTTGGGGGCGCCCGATTGGGATGGTCAAGCGCGCGGCACTTTGGTGGGCATGACGCGCGGTACCACGCGCGCCCACATTGCGCGTGCCGCCCTCGAGGCCATTGCTTGGCAGGTGGCCGATATTTTTTCCGCCATGTCCAAAGACAGTGGTTTGGCCTTGACGGAGTTGCGTGTGGACGGCGGTGCCAGCCGCAACAATTTACTGATGCAAATGCAAGCCGATGCCTTGGGCGTGCCAGTGGTGCGCGCCAGCGTCACTGAAACCACGGCTTTGGGCGCTGCTTATTTGGCGGGTTTGGCCACAGGATTCTGGACGGGCGCAGCTGAAATTTCGGCGCAGTGGTCGCAAGATCGAAAATTTGTTCCCTCATCCAGTTCGCGTGCCACACAAGCCAGGCAAGCAGGCCATGCGCGCTGGCGTGAAGCCGTTGCACGCGCGCGGTCTTGGGCGAAAGATTAAAAGCAAAGCATGAATCCTGTGTTGACCGACAGAGCGCAGTTGCTCGCGCAACTCGACAATGCGCCAGAGTTTGATTTGGCGATCATTGGGGGCGGCGCCACCGGACTTGGTGTTGCCGTTGATGCCGCAGTGCGCGGCTTGAAAGTGGTGCTCTTGGAGGCGCAAGACTTTGCCAAAGGCACGTCCTCGCGCTCAACCAAATTGGTACATGGCGGTGTGCGTTATTTGGCGCAAGGTCAGTTGCCTTTGGTGAGGGAAGCTTTGCGAGAGCGCAAAAATCTGCTTGCCAATGCGCCCCACCTGGTTCACCCCATGCCCTTTGTGATGCCCGCTTACCGGCGAAAAGACCAGTGGTTTTATGGCCTGGGCTTGAAGCTTTATGACCTCTTGGCTGGGCGCGCTAGGCTGGGCCCCACGCGATTTTTAAACCAAGCCGAAACTGTGCTGGCATTGCCCGGTGTCAGGGTGACCCACTTGGTGGGGGGTGTTCAATACTGGGACGGTCAATTTGACGATGCCCGTTTGGCCTTGGCCTTGGCCCGCACGGCAGCTGCCCACGGTGCGCTGTTGTTCAACCACCTGCCCGTCAAAGGCTTTGTGACGGAGCATCCTGCTGGCCGCATCAAAGGATTGATTTGCGAAGACGCAGAGACGGGCCAAGAGCGCACTTTGAAGGCGCGCTGCGTGGTCAATGCCACAGGTGTTTGGATCGACCAAATTGAGGCCATGTTGCACACCGCGCCTGGCAGTGCATCTGAGGTCAAATTGCCGCAAGCTGTGAGGCCTAGCCAAGGCGTGCACTTGGTGGTCGATGCGTCGTTCTGGCCGGGTTCATCGGCTTTGTTGGTACCCCACACGCAAGATGGCAGGGTCTTGTTTGCCGTACCTTGGCAAGGCAAAGTTTTGTTGGGCACCACCGACACGCCGCGACCCCAAGTAGAGTGGGAGCCGCAGGCACTCGAGTCTGAAATTGAGCAAATTTTGCAAGAAGCTGCCAAATACTTGGTCAAAGTGCCTCAGCGTTCAGATGTCACCAGTGTTTGGGCAGGACTCAGGCCCTTGGCGCGAACTGGGCAAACCAGTCAAGATCAAGGCGCCACGCAAAGTGTGAGCCGAGAGCACACCGTCAAAGTGGCGTCGAATGGCTTGGTCAGTGTCACGGGGGGCAAATGGACCACCTACCGTGCCATGGCCGCCGATGTGATGCAGGCCATCCGCAAAGCCCAGTTGCTTTCATTGACCTCAGAAGACGTGACGGTGCAGACCAAGCTGTGGGGCGCGCCCAGCCTACATCACAACGGCAGCAACTACGGAACCGATGCTGACCTCTTGGCCGCCATGCCAGGCGCGGCGCATTGGCTTGCACCCCAATTGAGTGAGGCCATGGTTCGGTTTGCAGCGCGCTATGAATATGCGAGAACCGTCGAAGATGTGCTGGCGCGCCGAAATCGCCTGCTTTTCTTAGATGCAGCTGCAGCTTTGTCAGTAGCCCCCCAGGTTGCACAAATTTTAAGCACTGAAATAAGTGCCTCCCCCCAATTGGCGGCTTTTGAGGCTTTGGCTAAGGCTTACCAACTGAGCGCTTGAAGGCTTGCAAGGCCTCAAAATGCCAGGCCGCCCCTAAAAAAATGCAAATACTTTGCTTTTTGGCCGCCAAAAGTGTTGACACAGCCTAAAAATCTTGTAACAATCGCGGGCTTCGCTTTCAAAAAAGGCGGAGTTATCTACCCAAACTAAAGCATTGCGAGTGGTTCGCAGTGTGGATGACGGGTCCAAGACTGATCTTGGTGCTTTTGAAAATCAAACAAGAAAGTTCTGATTTTTGGGGGTGCACAAGGTGCAAGTTGGGAAATATTGAAATGATTCAGACAGAAACTCGGTTGGATGTTGCTGACAACACCGGCGCTAAATCCGTCCTTTGCATTAAGGTGCTGGGCGGCTCTAAGCGTCGTTACGCTAGTGTTGGCGACATTATCAAAGTGAGCATCAAAGAAGCTGCGCCCCGTGGCCGCGTCAAAAAAGGCGAGGTTTACAGTGCTGTGGTCGTTCGGACAGCCAAGGGCATTCGCCGTGGTGATGGCTCGCTCGTTAAATTCGATGGCAATGCAGCAGTTTTGCTCAATGCCAAGTTGGAGCCTATTGGCACCCGCATCTTCGGCCCAGTCACGCGTGAATTGCGTACTGAGAAGTTCATGAAGATCGTGTCCTTGGCACCTGAAGTTCTTTAAGGACACGCCATGAACAAGATTCGCAAAGGTGATCAAGTGATCGTCATCGCCGGTCGTGACAAAGGCAAGCGCGGCACCGTGTCGCTCCGTGCCGATGACTCGCATGTGGTGGTTGAAGGTATCAACCTGGTTAAAAAGCATGCCAAGCCAAACCCTATGAAGGGCATCAACGGCGGCATTATTGAAAAGACCATGCCTATTCATCAGTCCAATGTTGCCATTTTCAATGCCGCAACAGGCAAGGCTGATCGCGTGGGCATCAAGTTGTTGGCCGATGGCAAGCGCGTTCGCGTTTACAAGTCCAGCGGCGAAGAAATCAAGGTGGCATAAAAATGGCACGTCTGCAACAACAATACCGCGAAAAAATCGCACCTGAACTGATGACCAAGTTTGGTTACAAGTCAGTCATGGAAGTTCCACGCATCACCAAAATCACCCTCAACATGGGTGTGAGCGAAGCCGTTGCCGATAAAAAGGTCATGGACAGCGCCGTGGGCGACCTCACCAAAATTGCTGGTCAAAAGCCAGTGGTTACCAAGGCCAAAAAGCCAATCGCTGGTTTCAAAATCCGCGAAGGCCAAGCCATTGGTTGCATGGTCACATTGCGTGGCGTGCAAATGTATGAATTCCTCGATCGCTTCGTCACCGTGGCTTTGCCCCGCGTGCGTGACTTCCGTGGTATCTCTGGCCGCGCTTTCGACGGCCGTGGTAACTACAACGTCGGCGTGAAAGAGCAAATCATTTTCCCTGAAATTGAGTACGACAAGGTTGACGCTTTGCGCGGTCTCAATATCAGCATCACCACGACGGCCA
>Ga0315903_10004615_pt1 | contig 18313 bp, 9 predicted proteins | sample LakEriMetagenome_7_FD_203524 | JGI IMG/M metagenome (GOLD analysis project Ga0315903, IMG submission 203524) | Freshwater fungal communities from buoy surface, Lake Erie, Ohio, United States - Buoy 2 MA119 | ecosystem: Environmental > Aquatic > Freshwater > Lake | place: USA: Lake Erie, Ohio...
GGAGACTGGACCAACTCGGACCGATGAATTCACTCGTTCAATTCGAGGGGAAGCTGAGAAATGCACACCATCCGCATCTTGGTCATCCGGTGCAATTTTCAGCTGCGCCCAGCCGGTCTTGAGGTGTGGACACCTTTGACAGGCTGCGTGGACTTTCCTGGGCGCTTTCTCGTGGAGGGACCTATGAACACCGGTACCGCCCCGGTGGTGACGGCCGAGATGGGCCCGGCCACCGTCATGAACCCCGAACCCATGGCCCGGTAGAAGGCGATCAGGCCCGAGCTGCCCGCGATTCCCGCGAGTCCGCCCCACATCCAGTCGCTCGCGAGCGGGAAGGGCACCCGGCTGGCGAAGGCTGCCGCCCCGAGGACGAGAAGTGCGGCCGTTTGGCCCAGCAGGGTGACCACCATGGCCGGTGAGTGCCGGGAGGCCCGGCCACCCAGGTAATCGGCCACCCCGTACACGACCGCTGCGGTGAGGGCCGTGAGAACAAGCATCCGGAAGAGGATAAGTCCGCTTAGGTGACCCGACACATGTGAACCAGATGACCGGCCTCTGCCGCGATACCTGCAAGCTCAGCTGCATCTACGTCTGGCTGGCGGTCGGCGACCACGACGAGAGCCTCCGCCGCGCCTGAAATCAGCCCCGCCCAGAGTTCAGTCGGCACTGCTCAACACTCGGAGCAGGTCACCACACGTTGACGTGTCGTGACCTCTCAATTGCCTAGTCTTCCTCGAGTTGATCGCGCAGCACCGACAGGCGGACTCGTCCTTCAGGAAGGATGGCTGCCCACAGGTGCCACGGCGAGCCGGATAGCCCGGCGCTTTCCGAAACCTCAGCGAGCGACTCATGGGTCTCATCATCGAAATGGACCCTGCCGTCTGGAAGAACGCTTGCGACAACCTCGCCTTGATCGGTGACAGCGACCAGCTCCACGCCAGCGTGCAACAAGTCCTGCTCCAACAGGTCTCCAAGCATCACATCCACGCTCGATGTAGCCGTGCTCTCGACAAGGACAGCTGGTGCAGGAGGTGCGTAGGTGTTCGATCTCAGTAAGTCGAACGCGCGCTGAACCACTCCGGCCATAAGCCGCCGGCGGTGCGCAAGGAACACCTCGAAATCCATGCTCTCCCAGTCTTCGGGCAGGGCATGGAGTTCCTGCTGGATGCGCATCCGGCTGCTGTCGAAGCCCTTTTCTGCGATCTGCGCAGCCCAGTACTGATCAGGCGATTGGTCAGAGATCCGGATATTGTCGGACCACTCCACCATCGCGTAATTGGCGATCTGATTGATCTTCTTCAGATCCTTGATGCCTTGGCGTCGAAGGTAGCCCTTGGGGAACAAGTGGTGGCGCTCAATCCCCTTCTTGAGCGAGATCGCAGGCTCAAGCCGCGACCGCACCTTGGTAGTCGACAGAAGCACGTCGGCATCAAGCACATTCAGCGCCGCCAGGTAAGCCATCAGTGCTGGTGATTTCGACGCGGAGGTGGCGAGCTCATTGGGGAGGTTGATGCTCCAGTAGTCAGCGGTGAGCCTGTCGTTGATGATCCGATCGAGGATTGTGATGAAGCCATCCGCATCGCCTGATTTGAGATCGTTCAGATGACCCATGTCGGCCTCGAAACGTGTCTCGAACGAACCTGAGTAGCGGGCCGTTGTGTGCGCCATGAAGAACCAGCGGGCGATCACTTCCCGCAGTCTGTCCAACGGCACTCCAAACTCTGTTCGACCGATCAGCCACAACGCATATGTGTAGAGCACCGAGTTCGACCCAGACACCATCTTCGAGCTGCGGAATCCAGCGCGTTCGATGCACTGCAGGAACTCGTGCCAGTGCACCAGGTTCAGGACATGATCTTGCGCAGCCTGAAGCCGATCGAACTGCTCCTCACGCCGCTCGGCGGAGAACTCGCCGGTCTCCATCGCCTTGCCTCGCAGCATCGAGTATGCGTGCTTCAGCACTGCGCGCCGAAAAGCCAGAGCGATGGCGACGCGAAGCAGATGGTCGGGCTGCGGCTGCAGGTACCAGTTGAATGGGCTGGCTTGGCTGATTGTCGGCACCTTCGCCGCACGGGCGAAGTCCTCGAGCTGCCGCCGCGCCTTGTCCCGGAACACGCTCATCAAAGTGAGGATGAAGTCGGCCTGGTTCAGGGGGACACCCTCTGAGTTGATGCGCACGAACACGTCAGCAACTTGCTCCTCGTCCATCGCCGCATCGAGCTCGATCACCTGGAACGGATATGCACCCACATCGCGGACTCGATCGAACTGGTCGTCAAGACGATCACGCTCGTCCTCCGACAACTCACCGCGCGCTTCCTCCAGTCGCCGCAGGTAGTTCCGAACGGTGGCCTTGTAGTCATCGAACAACGGCGTGATGTCAGCAAGGAACTCGGGGTCATTCTCGATAGCAGCATCAGCCACCTCGAACGTGCAGTCATGAGGACGGAATGCGATCTTGATTCGCGACTCCGAGAAGTCCTCCCGAACCACAGCGGTTCCGGTCAGCACCGAGAACAAACTCGTCAATCGCTGTTGTCCGTCGACGATCAGCCAGCGTGCCACCTTCTCGTCTTTTGCGTCGGTACCGATCGGACGCACTCCGTTGTCGGCTCCGGTCGCCCAGAACAGGAGGTACCCGACCGGGAAGCCCTTGACCATCGAGTCGAACAGGTCGCGCACCTTCCGGTTCTGCCACACGAAAGGCCGTTGGATGTCGGGCAATGCGATATCCCCACGCTTGATGTTGTCCACCAGCTGGCGAACCGAGAACGGGACCGCTCGAAACAGCGTGTCAGTCATATCTGAAAACTCCTCTGTCGCTCACTACATTCGAGATTCACTTGCAACGGCGGCATATTCACTTGGCCCAGTCTGGGCGTGTGGATTCGGAGTGGGCGCAACTCGGGTCAGCCGGCGCTGGGTCGAGGACCGTGTGGTATTCGGTTCCCGCCCCGGCCGCCGCAGCAAGTGCGTCATAACGCTCGAGAATGAGCCTCTTGGTGCGGTATTCGCCGTAAGCCGCTTCATCCTTGCGCTTTACGATCGGGAAGGAATCCATGATGTAGTCGACGTCGTCACGTTCGATGCCATAGAAATGAAAGAACGCCGCGTCCAGTTCGGCACGAAGCAGTTCGCGGCGACCAGGGTCCCACCGGAACGGAGGCCCGTCGTAGCCGACGTCAGCGCCGAAGCCTTCGATATCCCATGCCGTATAGGTGAGTTCCAGCACTCGAGGAGCAAGCCATGCTGCAACTTCTTCACTCGACCAGGTGCTTGATCGAGCCAATTGGTCTGGTGCGGGGACAGCAAGTTGCTTGACAATGAACAGGTTCATATTCATTCCCGAAGCCTTCTGCCTGGCTATGAAATCTAGGATGAATGACGAAAGCACAGCGGGCAAGGCCCAGCCGGATGGACCAGAAACATTTAGAATCGGAACAAGATTGCCCGCCGGCAAGGGTGGCACAACCGTTCCAATGAACGACCGAATATCCGTTGCTCGCATTCGGTTGCGGAAGGCAAACAGCCACGCATCACCCCGCAGCCGCTTCGCAACTTCGCTCGCGTCAACCCAATAACGAGGCTCAATGTATGTGCCCGGGTCTAGCTTCTCAATATCAGTGAGCTGCCTCCCACCATTACTTTGAACACGATGATCAAAGAAGTTGATCTGCCAATCTTCACAGAGCGGCAGCCATCGTTCTGCGTCCATTATCCAAGAATTTCCAGCCCGAGTAGCGCCTTCAGCAACCAGTTCCTCGGCGGTGCGGAACAGATGCGAGTCGTTCGTCATATCGAACATCCTCTGAAACTCGACGCCCCAGGGGTTGCCGTCGGGGTCATCGTCTCGAACGAGGACTGGCACCCGGCGATAGATCGCCTTGGTGATCTCGGCGTCGCGGCGCGTTTGAAAAACAGGTGCAGTTCTAGTGTTCGGGTTGATGAGTTCAAGATCTGACGGACTGAGCGTAAAACGGCGTTCTGGATCAGCTAGATCGTCAGTGACTATGAGACCGTGAGCAAATTCCGATACGGAAATGAGTCGATTCCGACCGCCGAGCGTGAGTAGACAGAACTGCATCTGAACCTTGCCGAAGTATGGGGTCCGATGATCGAAACCAAAGAGACTGACAAGCTGCTTCTTGTCGGCAATGTCGGAGAAAAACAGCTTGGTGGTGTCATCCGTTGCAATGCCGGTGGGGACGATCATGCCGGTGCGACCGGTGAGTGAGGTCCCGTCGCGCATCACTTCGGCGAACACGGCGTAGGTGTTCACATCACCACGACCACACAGCGGATAGCGACCCGAGTTGCGGATGAAATGGCTCTCACCTTCTGCTTGGCGCAACGAGAATTGGTACTCGTCCCATAGAAGCGGTTGGTCGTGTTGCAGTTTGGTGATGGCGGCCTTGCGTTTGGCTCCCGCGAGTGCGGCAATCTCTGGTGCTCGAGCTGCGAAGAACTCCTTTTCTGACAGTTTCACCTTCTCCCACGGTGGGTTGCCGAGCACCATGTCGAAGCCGCCGCCGGTGGCGTAGATGTCGGGAAAGGCGAGGTGCCAATGCAGGAACGCATACTGATCGGCGAGCTGTTCGACGGTCGCACGCACACCTGGGGTAACGAGCCCAGGAGTATCCCGTGCAACGACATAGTTCTCATCGATTATGGACGGTACCGATCTGTCTTTGACCGAAACGAAGGCGGCGCACCAGGTGTCGGCAGCGTGTACGGCTGCGCGATACTCGTCGGAATCCACCAACTCGCTCCAGCGCCGCGCCTTGGACTGCACCATGGCGACGTTGTCATCTGGGGTTGCATCGATCTCGCTGACCACATGAGCGATCGACTCGAGGTTGTTGGTCGTAGCAGTTGCAGCGAAAAGCGTGAGGACTCCATTGTCGCGAGCCGCCTTATTGTCCTTGCGGAGGGTGGAAACCCAGGGCTTGTCGTCGCCGGTGATTGGCTTGAAAGCGTCGTCGGGTACACCTTTTCGGAGGAGTTCTGATGAGGCACCGATGAGACCGTTACCCCGCACAATGCGGTGGTCGAGGAAGCCGAGCGGTTTTCCGGGCTCCATGGACTCCATCCACAAGCTGACCTTGCACAGCTCGACGGCCATGGGGTTGAGGTCGATGCCGTGGACACAGTGGGCGATCACGTCGCGCAGCGCGGTGCGGGTGGCGTCGGGCGATGGTTCGTCATCACCGGTGCGGATTGCGGCGAGCCGTTTGGCGATGCGGTGTGCTGCGGCGATGAGGAAGTGCCCGGACCCACAGGCGGGGTCGATGACGCTGAGTCCGAGGATGGCTGCCTCGGGGTCATGCTGAAGTGCGGCTTCGGCGACCACGGGGTCGACGGCCGAGTCGAGCAATTCGGTGATGAGGCTGGTCGGTGTGTAGTAGCTGCCGGTGGTCTTGCGCTCGTTGCCGGCCGCAGTGTTGAGCGTGAACGTGCCGGCGTCTGCGTTCACCTCGGGGTGCTGTTCGAGAAGTGATTCGTAGATGGCGCCGAGTTCTTCTGATCCGAGGTTGCGGTAGTCGACGGGGCGAAGGACTCGTTCAGTGGCGTCCTCGACGAAGCCAACGTTGCGTACCGCGGTGAGAAGGTGCTGGTTCGCAATCTGCGCGGTGTCAAGGTGTGGGCACGCTGCGTCGGACCACAGGAACGACCCGAGCCCGGGCACACCGAGCGCTGGGATCCCGTCTGGGCGGCCGAGTCCTTGGAACACGGCGACGAGCGATGCCCAGAGATCCGGATGCGGCCCACCACGTCGACGTCCGGCGATGGTGCGCACACGGGACAAGCTGTAGTAGCGCGCATAGCGACGTTGTTCGGCGTCGCCGGTACCCGGTGGGTGCAGCAGTTGGCGATCTTCGGCAACGAAGAGAAACAGCAGTCGATAGATGACACGCAGGAGCTGCCGGTAGTAATCGTGCGTCGAGAGCGCCCCGCTTCGCAGGCCGTCGCGCAGCACAGTGTTGGCAGGATGGGCCACGAAGCCGGCGCCAAGTGCCTCGATGGCCTTCTCTACGCCGGCGCGCAGGTCGTCGCGCGCACGGGTGCCTGATTCGGCGGCGACCTTGGTCCATTTCTCAAGCCAGCACTCGGCTGGGTTGTCGGCCTCGACGCGCGACTGGTGACACGTCAACCACAGAACCACGAAGTCGTCGTACACACCGTCGGCCATCATCGTTTCGAGGTCAAACTCGACGAATGCTTGCCGGGTAAGGCTGGCATTGTCGCGCAGGATGCGCAGCACCAGACCATTCGACACAAACGCCCACAGGTGGTCCGACGAACGATTCAGCACTTCTTGCACCATCGAGTGCGGGCTCGCGCCGGCGGCACCTTTCACGCCGGCTGATCGTCGATCGATCGGCGTGCGGCAACTCACCAGGTGGATCGGCACACTCCCCCACCCGTGCGAAACGGGGTAAGACTTACCGTCAACTTCAATGGCTCGGGTGGTTTGAAGCCGTCCGAATCCCAACTCGCCGAAAAGTGGTTGCAGCCATCGGTCGCGCGTGAGGGTCGTACCTTGGTCGGACTCGGGAAGGATTGCCATCTGTTCGGTGAAGTGCTTCCATGCCGCCGTCAGCTTGTTCCACGACTCGGTGATGCGGTTGCCGAGGTTCTCCCCCTTCACAAGGTGGTAGTCGGCGGTCGACAGACCGGGAATCGCCTTTTCGAGCGACGCAACACCTGCGAGCAGATCGGAGGGCAGCAGTCCGCCTTCGGTGCGGATCGTGGTGAATGTGGCGGTGCGCTGGCGGGGCATCAGGCGCTCCTCTTTCCTGGCAGTAGGACGTACACGCCGAGCACATCGACAGGAAGTCGCGGCGCGACCGCATCGGCGGCGGTGCGCAGGCGCACCGTGCTACGGGCACGGTTGTGGCTGACCATGAGCCGCTCTGCGGATTCGTGCGCGAACCGGTTGAGTTCATCGAACAATGCGGGAAGGTCAGCGAGGCTGTCGTTCATGAACTCCCGCGCCTGTTGATCGGAAACGTTCGCGACGGCATCGGCGCGCAAGAGCTGCTCGACAGTGTCGCCATCGACCCATACGGGTGCCCCGGCAGAGCCAGTGAAGGCGTGGATTGCCGCGTCTTCAGCGAGCAACTCCTGCGCGCCTGCACCAACGTGAATATCAAAACGTTGGCGAACGAGAACGAGCGTGGTCTTCGTGGTGACGGCGTCGGTGCGCACTACACCGCAACGTGCGGCGGGCCCTTTTCGCAAGGAGTCGAGCGCGCAATCGAGGACGTACGACGCGAGGCCCGAGACAACAGGGTGCGTGCGGGTGAGCAGCTCCTCGTTCTCGCCCACCGGCGGTTGGAATCGCACCGCGAGAGAGTTGCTCGACGACAGATTCAGCGCGTCCTTCAACGCAGCACCGACGTGAGTGGCGTCGACTGAGAGTGGCTCGGTCCCCGAAAGATGCGCTCCCGATGCGGTCAGCGAGTCATGCACGAAGCGGCGCACGTCGGACTGGTCGCCAAGTGCAGCACGCACTTCGGCCAGTTCCCCCGCCACCTCTTCGGGGCGGATGGAATCCTGCGCAAAGACGGTACGGCTCCGCTTTTCACGGTCGGCTGCGTTCTCCCAGTTGTCGAGTACCAACTGCACGGACGGCTCGAATCCGGGTAGCAATGGTTGCATCGGGTTGTCGTCGCGGAGGAGCAGACCTTCGAGGATTGCCTCGGCGACGGCGTTGGCGTCGCCGGGCACTGGCACGCTGTATCCGAGTGAGGAGCGGATCGTCTTGTGCTTGCGCAGCAGGACTTCGAGGACGAGACCGTCGATGCGGTTGTCGGCGCCGTAGTAGGTGAGCACTCGCACTTCTGGTTTCGGCTGACCGAAGCGGTCGACGCGCCCTTCGCGCTGCTCATGTCGAGTCGGGTTCCAGCTGAGGTCGTAGTGCACCACGGCGTCGAACATCGACTGCAGGTTGATTCCCTCCGACAAGCAGTCGGTTGCGACGAGTACACGCTGCTCGTATGGCTCGAGTTCGGCGACAATCTCGGCGCGTTCAGATGCTGGCACCTTGCCACTGACTGCACGTACCCCAATCTTCGGGAACTTCTTGGCAAGTTCGTTGCCAATGTAATCGGCGGTCGGGATGTACCGGCAGAAGACGATTGGGTTGTAGCCGTCGGCGAGCAGTTGCCGAACAATGTCGACGAGTCCCTGCAGTTTGGCATCCTTGTCCCCTCTCATTGCTGCGGCGAGCTTCTTGAGTTCATTCAACCGACGGCGTGCCGGAGTACCTGCTTCATCGTCAAGTGTGCCGCCACCGGCCTGGTCGTCGTAGTCCTCGGCGTCGTCGTCGGCAAGGTCCATCACGGTTCGTCGACCTGCGTTGTCGGCCTCACGTTCGTTGCCTGTGTCAGCGGTCTGTGAGCGTTTCTCGAGAGTGTCAATCGCAGCGGCCGGGCTGGAGGCCAGACTGCGCAACAGGGCGAGGGTCGACCACCATTGCATGCGCTGTCGATGGCGACTGCTCGAAGAATCACGGACTGTTTCGCGTGCATAGGCCAGCGCGGCGTCGAACAGTGCTGCGCCCTCCGCGCTGAGGCGGTACGAGGCTTCAGTTTCATGGCGTTCAGGGAACGGGGTGTCGACCTGCAGGTACTTGCGCAGGTCGGCGCGGCGTCGCTGCACCATATGGCGTGCGATCTGTTCGCGCAGGCGCCGATTGGCGTCACCGGACAAGTCGGCGGGCAAGTTCGCGAAGTCCGGATCGAGCAGTCCAAGTAGGCTGCGGAATGCCTCTTCCTTACCGGAGTGTGGCGTAGCGGTGACGAGGATCATGTGTCGTTCGGGGTCGGCAGCAAGACCAGCGAGCAGTTCGTGGCGAAGTTGGCGTCCCCCGCTTGACGTCGGGTCCCAGGCACAGGTGTGGGCCTCATCGACGATGACAAGCTCAGGGGCAGTGCGGAGAAACTCGGCACGCCGGCGATCAGCCTTGATGTACTCGGTTGACACGATCGTGATGTCGTTGCGGTCGAAGAGCGTCTCACCCACCTGGCACCCGCGTTCGAGACGACTGGCAGTTGATGACAGCACAATCGACGCCTCGAGGTGGAACTTCGACTGCATCTCTGCTTGCCATTGGGTTGCCAAATGAGGTGGACAGAGAACGGCCAACCGGCGCACTCGACCCTGTGCGAGGAGCTCGGCTGCGACCATGAGCGTGCTGGCAGTCTTTCCGGTGCCGACGTCATCGGCGATCAGGAGCCGAACCGGATCGAGGCGCAGCGACATGAGCAGCGGCACGAGTTGGTACGGGCGGGGCTCGAAGTTCAATGATCCGAATGACCGGAATGGTCCGGCGCTCGACCGGAATCCCAGTCGGAGTGCGTCGCGCAACATGCGGGCGGATCGATGGTCTCCGAGATCGTCAATTGTGGGAAGAGCAAACGACGCAGTCTCGACATTCTCCACTGACGTGAGAACGCCTGCGACCTCGTCGTCGGTGCCCCCGAGTGGGCGCAACACGAGTAGTTCATCGTCGCTGTCGGGAAGAACTACCCACTCACGGCCTCGTGCACGAACAAGTGAGCCGACCGCGAACGCCATCAGATTCCCTCGCCAAAGACATCCGGGCGACTGGCGATCACAGTGCCCCAGTCGTCGTCGTGCCTGAAGCGCAAGACCGACCATCCGGCATCACGGAGCGCCTGAGTCTGCGCTTCATCGCGCTGTTGACGTTCAGCAAAGTCGTGCGGTGGTCCGTCGACGTAGACAACGACGAATTCATCGTCATAAAGGAAATCCGGCCGGGTTCCTTGATCCGGCATCAACACCTGCGCTCGGCTCGGCAGCTTGTGGCCATGGGAGTCGAGGAAATGAAGAAAACGTCGCTCAAGTTCGCTGCCGGCTTGGTTCGACAGACGCCGCAACTGTTCGCTGCGATCAAGCTCACCGGCGCTCGCCGTGACCGTGGTACTTGCCCAGCCGAGAAGCAATTCGCGGATGGCCTGTCGGTCGACGAGGCGATGGTCGGGCTGGTTGTAGTAGCTCAGCAGGCAGTCATAACAACCTGCTTCACAGGCCTCTTTGGCGCCGGGGGCCATGTGCAGGTCGGCGCCGGTGTCAGGGTCGAAGTGGCAGATCTCCAGGGCATTTCTGGCAACCTGAGCGAGCGCGCCCGTGTCCTCGACGAGACGACGCAGCACACCCGCTCCACCCTCGGCCGACTCGTAGATCAGAAGCACACGCCGGTCGCCGGGGGACGGCAGGGACTCGACCGCGAGTTCGGTGTCCTCGAGCTGAAAACTGACCTGAATGGAAGTCTTCAGTGCGGCCTGCAGGGAGGCCATGACGATGTTTCGTTGTTCGGGATCGTCGGGCAGGCCGACAGGTGCGAGGACAATCGCATTTCGCGTGTCATCGACGTAGGGAATGACCCGCTTCTGCCGAGCGCTCATTGGGTCGCCTTCGGCATCGTCCTCGGTGCTGTCCTGCTTTGCGGCCCAGTAGCCCCGTTCGATGTCGAGTGTGAAGCCGGGAGCCTCGGACGTCTTGCGGCGCTTCCAACCTAGATTGATCCGCCAGATCGATGCGGCGTGCCCGTAGCGCAGAGACGCAAGTTCCTCGCCGTCTTTGATCGCTGTTGCCTTGATCGGTCCGCGACTGGCGAAGCGAACGCCGCTGAGAATGTCGAAACCTTGGCGTTGACGCTCTTCCTCGTCGCTGTTGATGCGATCACGACGCTTGGTGCTCACGTTCTGGAGTCGGAAGAGATCATGCATCGCGGGCCCCATGTTGTGACCGCATGATTCGCACAGATCGATGTTCTGTCCCTTGTCCAGCGGATGGAGGTAGCCACATGCGCTGCACACCTTCGCCGAGCGAACGAGGATGCGGTCATCGGAGTCTGAGCCCGCCTCTGGAACGGGGATCTCGACCTTGTGGATTTGGTAACGGGAACCTTCGTGGTAGATGAAGTTCCTCGGACCGAACTCGGTGATGGCGAGGAAGCGCGGACGCGAGAGAAACTCGTCCGTGCCTTTTGTACCGCGCCGCGCCGGGATGAACGCCGACAGAGGCAGTCGCGGGAACGAGTAGCCCGGCAGGAAACCTTCGGAGGCGAAGTAGCGGTACGAGTAAAAGTCGGATTGGAACTTGCGCGCAGATTCAGAGCGGAGCAATTCGAGCTTTGCCTCAGCCTCACGACGGAGCCGCCGGGCCTCGTTATGGTCCCGTTGCCGACCAGCGTCGGCAATGACCTTGTTCTGCACCTTCATCTGTTCGAGGGCCGACCGATACAAGGTGACCCAACGATCAGTGGCCGCACGGAATCGCCGAGGAATCGTGCGCATAGCCTCATCGAGCCATTGGTCGCTCCACCACGACGTTGCCTGCAACTCTGGCAGCACGTCGGCAAGAACAGCCCCCGCGCGCTGCTTTGCCCGGTTGAGTGGCGCTGGGTTGTCCACGTCTGCGGCAACGCTCTCGAGCAGGGCCAACGTGGGTTCGTCGCCCTCGACGTTCAATACGTCGGTCATCGACGACCCAAGACTCAGACCGGTCTCGGCCAACCAGATGGCATGGACATGAGCGCGCACTAGGTCCTCGTTCGCAACATCGAGTCGCGGCGGCGAGACAGTGCCTGCGACCATACGTTCCTGTCGACGGAAGAAGAACTGGTCATGGGGCGAACCTGTGGTGCAGTACGTGAAGACCAGTGCCGGTTGTCCCTGACGTCCTGCTCGGCCGGATCGCTGTGCGTAGTTGGCTGGCGTCGGCGGAACATTGCGCAGGCCGACCACGAGGAGACCGGCGATGTCAACTCCGAGTTCCATGGTCGGCGAGCAATACAGAACTGGGAGCGTTCCCTTGCGGAATCTGCTCTCGCGGTCGAGGCGTTCATCGATTGGAACCTGCGCCGTGTGCTCGCGGGCTTCCAGCCCCTGGCCGTCGGCTGCAACCGACTTGTAAAAGTTGGTGAAGAATCGATTCGGGCGCAGACCGTCCTTTGGCGGCCGCGGAACCTTGATTGGGTCCACTTCGATTGTTCCCGAACCCTGTACCCAACGCATCGCAGCGGCCTGAACTTGGTAACCAGGAGGCAGTTCGCCTTTGGCGGGAACAACTTCGGCGAGCAGGCCATATGTTGCCAACGCCTTCATGAGACCTGTGATGACATCGTCCTTGTCGACGAGTGAGAGTCCATGCGACCACTGCGGGAAGGTGCTGCGCCGCCCAACGTACTGACCGAAGCCTCCCCGACCCGATACGTATACGGCATCTCGGGTGTCGTTGTTCTTACTGCGTCCGCGCGGGAAACATACGTACGCATGGGTCAACTTCTCGTTGTCATCAAGGGCCCAATTGCCCGTCAACCATTGGTTGGACGCCTGGACGATCTGCTCTTGCTTCAACTCGTCGAGGTAGTCGACCTTGATGGCCAGTTCACGTCGCAGGTAATCGAGAAGTGTCTTGCACACTGTGCGTCGCTCGCCCGGCGATGCGGTGGACAACGCGCCGTGAAGGCCGCTCCACACTTCCTCGTCCACGATCAGCTCGTCGAGTGATGCGTAGTCGATCGCGAGAAGGCCCGTCTGTTCGAGGTTCGGTGAGGTGATTCGCCAGCCGCGTTTCTGGTCTATGTAGAGCCGATACCCAAGAACGTCGCGGAACGTCTTGTCGGCTTCCATCGCGTTGACGCCCTTGATTTCCGGATTGGCTACATACAAGGGCTTGGGCAAGCCGAGAGCCTCGAATACTTTCTGAGCAAGAACGTCATGTGTGAGACCTGCACTGCCGGCGAGCTCGACCGAGCGGTAGAGCGCCGAACGCAACATACCGACCTCGATGAAGTCGTTGAAGTGACCCGCCTGAAGAGATGCGTCCTGACGGTTGTCGCTGAATGCGAGCAGCTTCTTGTATTGAGGATCGATTGACGGATCGGCGAGAAGGGTGCGGACCGCGGCAGCAGAGAGAACGGTGGTCGCGGTGCTTCGACCACCCGAACCCAGGTTGGCGAGCTTTCCTGCATCGCTACGTTGGCGCGACGGGTACGACACGCCACACGCGAGACAGAACTTGAACGGCGCGGGAACGAACCACGCCTTTGTGTCGCCACTCCCCAACGCACCGCGGGTCGACACCCGAGTGGCAATTGGCAGGTGTTTCTTTTGGTCGCTCTTGATCTTGAGAGTCCCACCGGCGCCTTCTTCGACCCAGTTCTCTGGGACTTGCTGCACATAGTCCGCGAGTTCGCTCGGCCAGGGCTTCGTGGATGAGATGTAGACGAACCCGTCCGTTCCCTCAGTCTCGATCGGAATGCCGAACGGCCTCTCCTCGAGTTGGTCATCGCTTCGACGCACCACGGAGTAGTACTCCTGGCCGCACTCGCGACAGAAGACCAGGGGCATCAGAACACGATCTCGATTACCGGGCACGTACTGCTGTGCATGAACGGTGAGATACCGATCGTCCTCGGGCTCGAGCGAGGCATACACGGTGTCGCCTCGGCTGAGAAACTGGTGAAGTCGGAACGCGAAGATCGGAAAGACACCGTTCTCCTGTGTCACGGCGTTTCCGAGAAGAAGCTGATTCTCGATCTGTTCGGCGCACAGTTCCGCCGGCACATCGGTCAGTTGGGCGAGTTCGGCGGCAGCCCCTTCGTCCCCACGAATCGTGCGCGGTGCGACGCGCACGAGACGACCTGACCCGGATTCCTCCTGAATACCGAATACCCCTTCAATCCAGCCAGAGAGCGGGTCCTCGATGAAGTCTTCGCGAGCAACGGGGCTTCCGGGTTCGCGCGGGTTCAGGAGCCGGTCGCGGAGCGCATTCACTTTGGTGGGATTCGACGCGCCGAAAACCTCGGTCGACCGACGAAGAGTTTCCCCGATGACTCGTTCGGGTTTGACCTCACTTCCGAAGAGCAACGATGCGACCTGGGCGATTTCTCGCTGTTGGTCGGCAAAGGTTCCCCCACTCGACATCGTTGCCGACGTTCCAATCAGCTGCAGATTGTCCGCATGGCAGGCTTCGCGGACACGTCGGGCGAGAAGCGCTACGTCTGCTCCCTGTCGACCGCGGTAGGTGTGAAGTTCATCGAACACGAGGAACTCAAGGCCTTTTGCCTGCTGAACCAAAGGACCTTCACCAACACGGGTGAGAATCAGCTCGAGCATCACGTAGTTCGTCAACAAGATGTCTGGAGGATTTGCGATGATCTCCTGGCGCTCTTCGTCTTTTTCCTGACCCGTGTATCGCTTGAACCTCACCGGCTCGGCTCCGGGGCCGTAGCCCAGATGCAGGAACTTCTTGAGTTCCTCCTCTTGGCTGTTGGCGAGTGCGTTCATCGGGTACACCACGATCGCCTTGATGCCCTTTCCTGAACCATTGCGCAGTACCCGGTCCACGATCGGGATGATGTAGCTGAGACTCTTGCCAGATCCGGTGCCGGTCGTGAGGACGTAGTTGTCGCGGGTCTGAGCGGCGTGTATCGCATCGAGCTGATGACGATGCAAACGCATCGGCGACTGGGTCCCGTCCTCGCGCTTGATCTTGAAGATCCGAGAACACTCGGAATGGAGTAGACCGGACTCGACGTGCTCGTCGATCAGACCCCCGGTCTCAAAACTGGGATTGAGGCCGATTCTGGGCTCGGGCCAAAGGAGGCCGGCATCGAGGTTCTCATCCACCTCGGCCTGGATGCGCTCATCCTGGATGGCGATGAAGGAGGTGATGTAGTCCTGGTAGTCATCGACCACTCGCTGCCGAAGTTGAAAGACGTCCACGCTTACCCCGATCCCCCGACTGTGCGCACAATTGCCCAGACACAGAATACCTAGTGGGTGTGCAGACATCGGCTCTGGGGAATGATTCCCGACAACCTACGAAATCGTCCTTAGATCAACTGCGGGAATAGGGTCTCACATTGTCGATTTGCAATTCGTACTGAATCCGAGTTTTCCACGTGCGCCTTCGGTCAAATCTGGTCGAGACTGGCTCTCAAGAGAATGTCCTCTGCTCTGTGCCGGGAGGGTCTCGGAAGCCTCTTCGTGAATCAGGACCGCACAGAATCCGACGACTATGCGACAATCCATCTATTGAGAATGACGATATGAATTTCACCACAAAACTCGCAGCCCATTTTCTTGGGGACGGCGTTGCGGGCGCAGCCTCACCGGCATCACGGGAAAAGAACCTCAGTCGACTGCGGGAATACTTCGGACTCGACGGTAGACGACCTTTCGACGGCTCCCGGTTCGAGTTCTATGCCTCGGCAGACACCCACCCCGATCGCATCACACCCGCCGACCTCGTAGCGGTGACGATGCTCTCCATGGAGATTCGCCGCGAGAGTCGGTCGGGTGTTTGCACCTCCGATGCCATGGCGATCGAGTACCGAGATCTGGAGATTCGCCATCTCCTCACAGCACTGCCCGCTGATCGGGATCTGCACTCTCTGTCGGATCAGGAATTCCAGTCGTGGGTCGGTCCGGAGTCCCCTGCAGAGAGACTGTGGGGTCTCCTTCGCAAAGACATCGGCATGCATCGTGTGGCCACCTTCAAACTTCTCGCCCGCAAGAGGCCGCGGCTCCTCCCGATCTCGGACAGCCGAGTACGGGCCATACTCGGTACATCCGACAACTCATGGGAGAGTTGGTACCGCGCTCTCATCGGACGCCCTGACATCGTCGATGAACTGCGGTCCCTGAGAGACGAGTTCGCGCGCCTTCATCCTCCGGCGCATGCCGTCTCGCTCCTTCGGATTGCGGACATCTGCCTCTGGAACACCACGAGTGTCACAGAGGAGGCCGAGGAGGATTCGGACGAGGATTGATCCCTCGGGGCGGGGCCGAGTGTTACAGGTAGGTGTTCGGGGCGAATCCGATGGGGCGCTTCGCCACCGGTTCGGTCGCCGCTGGAATGTCATCGGCGTGGATGGTGCTCGACTCCTGGGATGTCGCCAGATTTCCGAGAGCCGACACTCGTGCCACGATGTTTCGCTGGGCTGCGTCGAGCAGATTCTCCACCTCACGGGCATTGCCGAAGCCTTCCGTGAGACGTTCCTTGGCCATCACCTGCCGAATCTTGTCCTTGGCCTCGGACTCGAGAACCAGTGAGCGCCTCTCGGCGATTCGTTCCGCAATGGTCACCAATTCCTCGTCGGTGTAATCGGGGAACTCCAGCTGCACAGGGATGCGCGACCTCAGTCCGGGGTTCATCGAGAGGAACTGCTGCATCGGCTTGCTGTATCCCGCCACAATCAGGACGATCCGATCCCGACGGTCCTCCATCTGCTTCACGATGACGTCGGTCGCCTCGGCTCCGAACCCCTTTCGATCCTGGCCGTAGTTGTCGGCAAGGGCATAGGCCTCGTCGATGAAGAGGACCCCACCGTCCGCCGAATCGAGCACCTCGAGGGTCTTTCTCTCCGAGTGTCCGATGTACTCCCCAACGAGTCCGGATCGATCGGTCTCGATCAGCGTGTTCGAGGGGAGCAAGCCGACACTGTGGAGAAGCTTCCCGTAGAGCCGGGCCACGGTGGTCTTGCCGGTACCCGGGTTGCCGAGGAACGCCATGTGGGAGCGCTGAGCCTCGAGCTTGTGGCCTCTTGCCGCTCGGCGCTTGGCGACGAGAAGGAACTCCACGCGCTTGCGCAGCTCGTCTTTCACCCCCTGCATTCCCACAAGCTGGTCGAACTCGGCTTCGAAGGCGTGGAAAGCGTCGTTCTCGGCGCGAATCCGTTCCGCCAGTTGTCCGCGCAGTAACAGCCTGACCTCATCGATGCGATCGGTCTCGTCCCGGGTCACATTCTCATCGAGGGCCGCCACCCATTCCCCCACATCGATGAGCGCGAGGGCCAACTCGGTGCCGATCCGATCCGCATCCGGGGCGTCTGCATGAGCGACTTCGCCCACGAGGCCTGAAATCGCCTCCCCCGCCTGCACGGATCCCGTCGGAAGACCCAATTCAGTGATAAGCCCCTCGACGATGTCATCCGGGAGCTCTGCTCCGGTGACGCGACGTGCCACGGCGAGGGCATCTGAGGCGATGACGCGCGAGATGTCAGCGAGCGGGCGCCCACAGGCCGAAGAAACCCGCTCCGCCAAGGCCGGCGAAATGAGCAGTGCCGCTGTGGGCTGCGATTCGGCGGGCGGTACTGCGCGATGCTTGGACGAGACTTCGTTAGCGACGGGCTGTGGCGCCTCTGGCATCGCCTGCACCCCGCCGTGAGGGAGATCGGGCAGTCTGCTGAGGAGTTCCCTCGCCAGGTCCCATGCGTCCGACACACGCGAAACTTCCTTAAGTCGTCCCGCGAGATCGTCATCCAGCTGGGGCCGCGACAATGAGTTCCCCCTAAGGGCGGCCAGAAGTGTCTGCACACGAGCGAACTGCCCGGGAAACTTTTCGTCGAATTCTTCCTCTTCCCACTGTCGAATGGACGCGAGCAGATGCAGTTCACCGGCGAGTTCATTGCCGTTTCTCTTGGCGACCGTTACCGCATAGTCGCGGAGAATCTCGGCTAGCTGTGACAACTCTGCCATTGGGGATTTAGTCGTCCGAACCGAAAAGCTCTCCGCCAAACATGTCCTTCAACTTGTTGTCCAAGTTGTTTCCTGTGAGCACGATTGCATCCAGAGCGTCCATCAGTTCGGGCTCGTCTAGATCGTCTCCGAGCAGGTTGTGGCTGAAGAAAACCCAGCCCCTCTTGCCATCGTCATTGGGATTGAGCGAGGTATTGCCGAAACGGAAATGCTGCCCTTCGACGGCAATCCACCGAGTGAGTTCCGGAGTAATTGTCACATCGACGAGGACGGGGCAGATGATTTGAACGATGGTCTGGTCATCGGTCCACTGTTCAACATCCACGAATGTGACCGAGGACTCGAAAGGAACCACAAATCGGTTGCTCTTATCGATCTTGACGGTTCCAAATCGATTAGTGAGCATTCGTTGGATTTTGCTGCGTACAGCCTCTTCTGTTGCCATTGGTGTCCCCCTTTTGAGCAAATGTGACCCTGAGTATATGAACAATCTCAGCACTGGTGTCAACTTGGGTGGGCCAATGGGGCTTCCGACATCGCCGGCGAGGTCAGGTGCGGTCCAAATGGTGGGCACGACGGGACTCGAACCCGGGACCTCCACCGTGTCATGGTGGCGCTCTAACCAACTGAGCTACGCGCCCTGAAAGGGAACCTCAGGATAACAGCCGGTCCCGTCGTTACGGCCGGAGGCGCAGGCTCACCTCGTTGGCGAGCAGCCTCCCCCGGCGCGTGAGCACCAGCCGGTCCCCGCGGGACTCCACCAGTCCCTCCAGAACACCCGCCAGGTCGGCTGC
>Ga0315903_10004619_pt1 | contig 18308 bp, 21 predicted proteins | sample LakEriMetagenome_7_FD_203524 | JGI IMG/M metagenome (GOLD analysis project Ga0315903, IMG submission 203524) | Freshwater fungal communities from buoy surface, Lake Erie, Ohio, United States - Buoy 2 MA119 | ecosystem: Environmental > Aquatic > Freshwater > Lake | place: USA: Lake Erie, Ohio...
ATCCACCCCCATGTCACGCGCGGCAGCCAGTTCGCGGCCTGTGCCGCGTAAGTCACCGCCCATCACAACATGGACGAGGCCGTTGATATTTTCCTCACCGGTTTCCGCCGATAAAGCTTCGAATACATCAATTTCCACCGTGGCAGGACGCTGCGGTGACGCATCATAATATAGGGATAGCTTTTCGATTTCGGCCTGCGCCAACTTGCGGTCTTGCCCTGTGTAGCGCGCGATACGTGCGGCAAGAGGCCGATCGATCTTCAGCCCGGTGGTGGCGGCATAAGCCATGACTGCGGCGGCGGCGTCGCCTTCCTCGGGTAGATAACAGATATGCGCCATGGCGCGGGGATGGGCCTCCAGCAACTTCCGTAATTTGCTAGCCTTGGTCAGATTACCGGCGGTGGCAATAACCGGGCTCAGGTCCCCTTCCAGCTCCAGCAGATTTTCTACTGCGGCGAGCCCTTCTTCGCGGCGGAAATTAAGACGAATATGCCTTTTGTCGCCGAACAGCGATAGGGCAGATGCCTCATCTACCAATAAAGCCGGGTCATTGCGGATCCGGTCGCTGTCGATATCAATGCGCTCTGAGCCCGTTAACTGCGCCGACATTTGCCCGGCAATATCGACCACCGCCGATTCATCTTGCCCGAATATGAAAAATAGCCGGATATCAGGCCGTGCGCTGATGGCATTGATAAAGTTGCGTTCTTTTGTGCTGCTCATTCGCCGCGCGCGTAAATGGAAAGCCGGGTGACAATCTGATCCGCGACCTTTTGCGTAAGGTTTTCAAGCGCGCTGTTTTCGCCAGCGATCGTTGCATATTCCGAGCTGACCACGTCTATACCCGCGTCTGATCCGGCGGTCGTATCCAGCACAGTCTCGCCGGTTGCGACCGAAACAAGCTGATAGCGCGCCCGCAATGTCCGGCGTTCGCGCGTGACCGTATCATCGGCGCGTACGCCGAAACCTTCAATTTGGTCATCTAGCACAACAATCAGGCGGAATTGAGCAGAGTTACTTTCTTGAGCGCCAAGCCGGTCGGTCAATGCATTGCGCATAAGCCATCCATTTTTGCCCTCGATTGGCGCGATGGTTATTGTTCCCAATGTACGCGCCACTGCCCCTTTTGATCCACCGCTATACAAGGGCTGCAAACTGCACGCAGGCAGCAGCAAAGCAAGCATTACTGGGGCAAAGAAACGGTTCATAAGACGATGTTGACCAGCCTGTTAGGAACGACAATGACTTTCTTTATATCGCCGCCGTCAATGGCATGCTGAACCTTTTCGCTGGCCAGTGCAAGCGCCTCCATCTCGGCTTGCGGCAAGCCCTTGGTGACCGTGAGCGTATCACGCAATTTACCCCTGACTTGAATGGCGATCGTAACCTCATCCTCTTCCAGCAGGGCTGGGTCAACCAATGGCCATGCAGCATCGGCGATTAAGCCGCCGCCCAGTTCTGCGCCAAGCTGTGTCCACGCTTCTTCGGCCAAATGCGGGACCATGGGCGATGACAGCAAGAGGATTGTACGGATCGCAGAATCGCGGCTAGCCGAAGGTGCGGCTTTCTCAATGGCGTTAGCCAGATCGTAAATTTTCGCCACGGCCTTGTTGAAGGCAAGTGCCTCGATATCTGCGCCGACGCCAGCAATCACTTGGTGCGTTTTGCGATCCAAGGCCTTATCGGCGCCATCTGCACCGCTGACCTGTGAAGTCAGGCGCCAAAGACGCTGTACAAAGCGCCAGCAGCCTTCAATGCCTGCTTCCGACCATTCTAGGTCGCGTTCGGGCGGGCTGTCGGACAGCATGAACCAGCGTACGGCATCTGCACCATATTGGTCGACAATGTCATCGGGATCGACGACATTTTTTTTCGACTTGGACATCTTCTCGATACGGCCAGCAACCGCAGGTGCGCCGCTGTCGATGATGGTCCAGATGTCACCCTCGCGCCGCACCTGATCGGGGCTCAGCCAACTGCCCTTTGCGTCTTGATAGGTTTGGTGCGTCACCATGCCTTGCGTGAACAGAGACGCAAAGGGCTCCTTCACGTCGATCAAGCCAATATGGCTTAACGCGCGTGTCCAGAATCGGGCGTAAAGCAAGTGCAGAATGGCATGTTCGACACCGCCAATATATTGATCCACAGGAAGCCATTTTTCCGCAACGGTGCGATCAAATGGCTTGTCCTGCGGTTGGCTGGCGAAGCGGATAAAATACCAGCTTGAATCGACAAAGGTATCAAGCGTGTCGGTCTCCCGCCGCGCAGGATTTCCGCAGCTTGGGCAATCGACCTTGCTCCAATTTGGATGTCGGTCAAGCGGGTTTCCGGGAATGTCGAAACTGACATCTTGGGGCAATGTCACCGGCAATTGATCATCCGGTACCGGCACCGCGCCGCAGGTCTGACAATGGATGATGGGAATGGGCGTGCCCCAATAACGCTGACGCGAAACGCCCCAGTCGCGCAGGCGATATTGCGTCTGCCCAATGCCCCAACCCTCGGTCTGTGCGCGTGCTATGACATCAGCCTTGGCTTGATCAATGGTCATGCCATTCATCCAATGGGAATTCACAATCGTGCCGGGGCCAGTGAAGGCAATATCGCCAGCAAAGACGCTATCGGTCACATCGCCATCGGCAACAACGCGTGTAACGGGCAAATCATATTTGCGGGCAAAATCAAGGTCGCGCTGATCATGCGCGGGGCAGCCAAAGACGGCGCCCGTGCCATAGTCCATCAGCACAAAATTGGCGACATAGACCGGCAAATGCCAGCTGGAATCCAGCGGGTGTTCGACGGTTAGACCAGTGTTAAAGCCTCTCTTTTCTGCGGTTTCAATGTCAGCAGCCGTTGTGCCGCCCTTGCGACACTCCTCGATAAATGCCTGCAAGTCGGGCGCATTGGCGGCCAGTTTTTGTGCGACGGGGTGGTCTGCTGCAATGGCGACAAAGCTTGCGCCGAACATGGTATCGGGCCGCGTTGTAAATACGTCGATGCCGTCATCCCCGCCTGGGAAGCGGAAGGTGCATTTCAGTCCTTGCGATTTGCCGATCCAGTTTTCCTGCATCAACCGCACCTTGTCTGGCCATTGGTCCAGCGAACCAAGGCCGGTGAGCAGCTCATCCGCAAAGTCGGTGATTTTGAGGAACCACTGACTCAACTTGCGGCGCTCGACGGGCGCGCCGGAGCGCCAACCTTTGCCATCGATAACTTGTTCATTGGCAAGTACCGTCATGTCGACCGGGTCCCAGTTCACCGCAGATTCCTTGCGATAGACCAGGCCTGCGGCGTAGAGCTTTAGGAACAGCGCCTGTTCATGACCGTAATATTCAGGCTCGCAGGTGGCGAGCTCGCGGGTCCAATCAATTGCAAAGCCCAGCCGCTTCAGCTGCGCTTTCATGTTAGCGATATTATCGCGCGTCCAACCACCGGGGTGGACATTCTTTTCCATCGCCGCATTTTCGGCGGGCATGCCAAAGGCATCCCAGCCCATGGGATGCAATACCTCATGCCCCGTCATCCGCTTGTAGCGCGCCAACACATCGCCCATCGTGTAGTTGCGGACATGGCCAATATGGATGCGGCCCGACGGGTAGGGAAACATCTCAAGGACATACGCGCGCGGCTTTTTCGAATTGTCGTCCGCGACGAAGCTGCTGCGTTCTTCCCAAATATTCTGCCACCGCGCGTCGGCGACGTGCGGGTTAAAGCGCTCTACATTGGACATAGAAATTACCCGGTGATGGAAGACCGACGAAGGTCACGCGCCTTGGTGAGGATGACGGCTTCAAGCTTTTGCACTGTAGCCGCGCGCAATGGCGCCGCAACCCACTGGCCATTTTGCGAGACTTCGCGGCTGCCGGCGACGCGCAAGGCGTCGGCACGCAGGTCTTGGTCAAGGATTGAAATCGTCAACTTTACGCGTTCGCCGGGGCTTTGCGGATTTACATACCAATCGGTGACAATGACGCCGCCGGAGGAATCGGTTTGCAGCAACGGCATGAAGGACAAGGCATCAAGCGATGCGCGCCACAAATAGCTGTTGACGCCAATGGTTGTGACTTGGCTGGCCGCGAGGTCCGCCTTTGGACGCTCCCTGCCGCCGCAGCCGGAAAGCAGGCCTAAGCTTAATAAGCTGCCGGTCGCAACGATGAGTGCCAGGCGAGTGGTGCGCATAAAATGTCCTTGAACAATGGAATATAGGAAACCTCTATAGTGGCTTGCTGTCGGGGGCAAGCTTTCTGGCGGCTGAACGGCGCGGAATTAATGTTGTAGTCAGGTTCCATGCGCTATCCGATTGTGGACATCGTGCAACAATCGGCGACAAAACGTGTTATTGGCATGATTTTGAAGTTACGCCTCTTTTGAATCCCAGAAATGAGGCGTATGAATGTTGGGACGAAAAAGAATCGCTTGAAAAAGGCTATAAACGTGAAGCGGGTACAGAAAGGAAAATATGCGACCTTTGCAGCAGTGATGCTGGCAACGGCTTCGTTTGCCCTTTCGCCGATGATCATGCCTGCCTTTGCCGCAAAGGCGACCGGCCCTGAAGAAACGGCCGCGCCTTCGTGGATCGCAATGTTCACGCCTGCTGGCGGTGACAGCGTTCTTGCCCAGAAATTTTCTGCCACGCAAATTGCACCGAATGCGCGTTTCCCATTCACGCCTGCGAGCGCGGGTGAAGGCCGCAACCGCACGATTACCGTTGCGGCACGAGCGAACTCGCGCCTGACCGCCGGTGCCGTATCGATACGCAATGTCATTGCGCCAGGTGATGTGGGCGCGGGCAAGGGGCTTCGCCTCGCCGCTGTCGACTATCGTTTAACTGCCTCCAAGGGTTGGCAGGATTTTGCTTTGCCCAAGGCGCATGCACGCGCTGCAAAGACACCCCTGAGCGATGTCGGAAAGGGCGGCTTCCGACTTGATGAGCAGGCGTCAAAGCCAAGCAAGTTTAGCACCAAAATTAAGCTCGCCCAGAATAAAGAAATGGCCCCGCCTGCGCGTGGTGGCGCCGCTTCGGGTGATTATAAGCTTGATGTCGGCGGGAGCTTCTCGATCAGCCGCAAGATCGACTTCACCGCTGGCGTCCGTTACGCGAGCGAGAATGACCGTGTCATTCCCTTGGCGGACAACCGCAAGGACAGCGAAGCTGTCTATGTCGGAACCAAAATCCGCTTCTAAGCGGCCTTTTTCCTGAAAGCATCAATCGCCGCCCAACCATGGATTGTCCGTGGGCAGAGCATTTGCGCGCTTTGGCGGGTCATGCCGCCCAAGGCGATGATGGCAGCGGTCTTACCGAGCTTTGCGAGCCGCTGAAACTGCAAGGGACCAAGTGGTCGCGTGCCAGGGTGGCTATTGGTATCGAAAAGCGGGGAGAGAAATAACAGGTCGGGGCCGCGTCGCTTTATGGATGCGATTTCGCGGGCATTGTGCACAGGCGCGCTGTGTAGCAACTTTGTTTGACGGCGGCTGCGTTGGTGAAAGCCGTCGGCATGCCAGTGTAAAGCGGTCCGTTCATCACCCGCCAACAGCAATAAATGCCCGCGCCGACGGCAAATCCGAAGCACTTTAGCGAACAATGCGCGACGTTGCTGAGTAGCCAAATGATAATGGCGGAAAACCACGCCTGATCGCGCGGGCAGCTGTTGAATAGCGTGCAGTTGGTCATCACCAAAACGCGCATCGGTCATGAGCCAGATTTTCGGCAAGGGGTGGCTTCGCGGCATACAACTGCCTATAGCGACGCGTTATGCAGGAAGCGACACCAGAAACATCCGCCAACCGTTTGACGGCCATCCGCATGCGCATGAACGCCGCCGCCAAATTGGCGCGCCGTCCAGCGGAGGATATGCACCTCATCGCCGTATCGAAAACGCGGTCCGCGCAAGACATCGCTCCGCTCATTTTAGAGGGGCAGAGGCTGTTCGGGGAAAACCGTGTTCAGGAGGCTGCCAGCAAATGGCCAGCGCTGAAGAAGCAGCATCCGCAGGTTGAGCTGCACCTCATTGGCCAGTTGCAATCGAATAAGGCCGAAGAGGCGGTCGCGTTATTTGACGTGATCCATTCGGTTGATCGGCTGTCGCTCGTGACGGCATTGGGCAAGGCGATGGAGAAACTGGGGCGTGCCGTGCCTTGCTTCATTCAAGTCAATATTGGCGCGGAAGAGCAAAAGGGCGGCTGCTCGGTGGCGGAGCTTCCAGACCTGTTGCAGGCTGCGCAGGACGCGGGCGTCCCGGTGGCTGGCCTCATGTGCATTCCGCCCGCGGAACTGGAGGCCGCGCCTTTCTTTGCGCTTTTGGCCGAATTGTCCGCGCGGCATGGACTGGCACAATTGAGCATGGGCATGTCGGATGATTTTGAAACCGCCATCATGCTGGGCGCAACCTATGTCCGTGTCGGCACGGCCTTATTTGGCGAACGCCCCGGCTTTGTTTAAGGCAAATCGGGCATAGCCGCTTTGTGTGGCGACCAGGGCCTCAATGCCTTCGCCATCGCTGAGGTCGCACGCCTTTATAATTGCAGCATCCTGCACATCCAGCCCGCCGGTCAGCGCGCCAAAGGCGGGCATAATCATTTTGCGCGGTGTTTTTACAAAGCAACGCCGTTTTACCATCCGCCCGCGCAGTATTTGCCGGAACTTGGGATGAAAATGTCCGGAGATTTCCGGATGGGGGTCGTCTGCCTTTGCCTCATGCCGAAGCGTTATCCCCGACAATGTCAATGCGTCCAATGCCTTTCCACCCCAGATGCCCGACACCGCGCGGTCATGGTTTCCCGTAATCCAAATCCATTCGGTGGCGCGGGCTAAATCGCCTAATAATGCCGCAGCGTCTTCCGCCAGTCGCTGTTCCCCATCATCGTCATGGAAATTGTCACCCAGTGATATGATTTTGGCCGGGCTATATTTGCTGCAAAGCGCCGCAATATCCTGCAGCGTCGATACGCTGTCATAAGGCGGCAGCATTTGGCCATATAAGGCAAAGGCGCTCGCTTTTTCGAGATGCAGGTCGGACACCAATAACGCATCTTGCGCGGGCCAATATAAAGCCGCCTCTCCGGCTATCTCAAATATCTGCCCGCCAAATTCGAAATTCTGTGCCATTGTCGCAGGCTATGCGGATTGTGGTGCGCGACTGCAAGCGGATGTGCGTAGTTACCTCCGGCCCCATCTCTATGCGTTTACGGTGTCATCGCCACGCTGGCGAGGCTCTCTGCCTCCATCAACAGCGCGTCGTCCACCGACCCTTGCGCCACACTCTCACGGCCTATCATCACCAGCAATGGTACGGCCAGCGGACTGACGCGCTGTAGGTCGACGTGCAGCATATTGTCGGCGGCGCGGTCTAACAAATCACCAAGTCGCCCGACATCGGTCAACCGCGCCCGTGCATCGGCCCATGCCGCCTCCAGCAGCAGATGGTCGGGTTCATATTTACGCAGCACATCGTAAATGAGGTCGGTGGAAAAGGTCACTTGCCGGCCCGTCTTGCGCTTGCCGGGATGCTGGCGTTCGACAAGGCCGCTGATCACCGCCACTTCGCGAAAGGCGCGTTTGAGCAAGTAGCTCGATTCCACCCAGTCGACAAATTCATCGGCCAATATGTCGGCTGAAAATAAGGGGCGCGGATCGGTGATGGGTTTGAGGCTCCACACGCCCAAGGCATAATCGCTGGCGACAAAGCCCATCGGCATCAGGCCACGGCTCTCCATCCGCCGTGTGATGAGCATGCCCAGCGATTGGTGCGCGTTCCACCCTTCAAATGGATAGGCCACCATATAATATCGTTTGTCGTGCGGGAAGGTTTCGACCAGCAACTGCCCCGCCTGTGGCATTTGGCTGCGAAAGGCCTGCATCTCCAACCACTCGCGCACGTCGTCGGGAAAGCGCGCCCAGCCCGGCCTGTCGGTCAGCATCTGCCGCACGCGGCCCGCCAGATGCGTCGTGAGCGGCAGCCGCGCACCCATATAGCTTGGGATATTATTTGCGTGCTTGGTCGCGGCGCGGACGATGAGGTCCAGGTCCTTAATCGATTCGACCTCAAGCGCCATGCCGGCAAAGGTGAAGCAGTTGCCGGGGCTCAGCGTTGCGGCGAAAGCTTCCTCCACCTTGCCCAATTTGCGACCATTGCGGAACCGGATTTCCAGCATCGGCGCATCGACGATGATGCCCGCGTTAAATCGGTGCTGCGCGGCAAATTGCGGGTGGGCCAATCGCCAACGACCATCGGGGTCTTTGACCAATTTCTTGAACCGGTCATAAGCCTTCAACGCATATCCGCCGGTTGCGATAAAGGCGATGACGCGCGCAAAGGTTGCAGCATCGATGCCCGAATAGGGCAAAGCCGATTGGACCTCCGCCAGCAGTTCGCCTTCCTTAAATGGCCCCGCGCAGGCGATCCCCATGACATGTTGCGCCAACACATCATAGCTGCCTGGGCGGAAGGTTTCGCCGTCGCGGACGCCCTCTGCCACCGCGTCAAAGGCGGCTTGCACTTCGAGATATTCAAAACGATTACCGGGGACGAGGATCGCCTTGCTGGGTTCGTCCATGCGGTGGTTGGACCGGCCAATGCGCTGCAGCAGGCGTGACGAACCCTTGGGCGCACCCATTTGGATGACGCAGTCGACATTGCCCCAGTCGACACCCAAATCAAGGCTGGCGGTGCAGACCAAGGCGCGCAATTTGCCCTCGGCCATGGCGCCTTCGACCTTGCGCCGCGCTTCCACCGACAAAGACCCGTGGTGAATGCCGATGGGAAATTTCGCTTCATTCGCGTCCCATAATTTCTGGAAGATAAACTCGGCGAGGAAGCGAGTGTTGCAGAAAATCAGCGTGATTTTGTTGCGGCCAATTTCGTCGATGAGCTGCGGTATCGCATGCTGCCCGCTATGCCCCGCCCATGGCACGCGGCCCTCTGGTAACAGGATCGTCAGGTCAGGCTCCGCCGCCGCCTCCCCCTCCACCAAGCGCACCTGATCCATGTCGCCATAAGGCGCGAGCCATGCACGATAGTCATCGGGATCGGCTACCGTCGCAGACAGGGCAACACGTTGCATGTCCGGCGCCAATGTCTTTAGCCGCGCGAGCGACAGGCTGAGCAGATCACCGCGTTTGCCATTGGCGAAGGCGTGCACCTCATCCACAATGACACGTTTCAGCGTGGCGAACATGTGCACGCTGTCTTCATGGCTGAGCAGCAGCGACAGCGATTCAGGTGTGGTCAACAATATATGCGGCGGCTTGACCCGCTGCCGCGCCTTGCGGTCCGACGGCGTGTCGCCCGTCCGCGCCTCAACGCGGATCGGCAAGCCCATTTCCTCAATGGGGATTAGAAGATTGCGGCGGACATCGGTGGCCAGTGCCTTCAGAGGGGAGATGTATAGCGTGTGCAGGCCGTCCGACGGGTCGGCAATCAAATCATGAAGGCTCGGTAAAAACCCAGCCAGCGTCTTGCCGGCGCCCGTCGCGGCGACCAGCAGCGCATGCCGTCCCTCGGCTGCCGCGTCCAGCATCTCCAACTGATGCCGTCGCGGGTGCCATCCGCGCGCGGCAAACCAGTCGAGAATGATAAGCGGTAAGTTCACAACGGGCTTAATGCCCTGCTTGCTCTCCGCGTTCCAGCCCCGATGCCGCCAATTGCGCATCAATTTGCGCCATCAGTCGTTCGAGACCTGCTTCGGACGATGCCTCGGCCCGCGCGACGAGCACGTCTTGCGTGTTTGATGCGCGCAATAGCCACCAGCCATCGGGCGTGTTGACGCGCGCGCCGTCTGTGTTGTTCACATCCGCGCCGTCTGCCGACAATCGTGCAAGCACTTCGTCAATCACGGCAAATTTGCGGCTCTCATCGACTTGGAAACGCATTTCGGGGGTGTTGATCATCTCCGGCATTTCGCTGCGCAACGCGGTTACGCTTTTGTCCAGCTTAGCCGATGCCGACATCAATCGGACGGCGGCATAGATCGCATCGTCAAAGCCATAATATCCATGCTTGAAGAAAATATGCCCGCTCATTTCGCCTGCCAGCGGCGATCCGGTTTCCTTCATTTTGGACTTAATCAGGCTGTGGCCGGTTTTCCACATCATGGGCTGCCCGCCCAATGCGCTGACCCGGTCGAACAGGGCCTGTGATGCCTTTACATCCGCGATAATTGTCGCGCCGGGGACATCGCCCAGCACATCCGCGGCATAGATTTGCAGCAATTGGTCGCCCCAGATTACGCGGCCCTCGCCGTCAATGGCGCCGATGCGATCGCCATCTCCGTCAAAAGCCACGCCAAAATCGAGTTTCTTTTCCGCGACAAGCCGCTGTAAATCGACTAAGTTGGCTGGGTCGGTAGGATCTGGGTGATGATTGGGAAATTGGCCATCCACTTCTGTGAATAAGAGATGGTGCTCTCCGGGTAACATCTTGACCAGCTTTTCAATTGCCGGTCCCGCCGCGCCGTTGCCCGCATCCCAACCGATGCGAAATGCCTTTTGTGGTGCGGCTTGCGCCACGCGGGCCACATATTGGTCAAGGATATCGAGATGTTCCGAAACGCCCGTACCATCAACCCAATCCCCCGCCGACGCCATGCGGCCGATTTTCTGGATATCGGCCCCGAAAAACGGTTTACCCATAAGGACCATCTTGAAGCCGTTATAATTGGCGGGGTTGTGACTGCCGGTTATCTCTATGCCGCCATCAACGTCGTCCAATACGGCCTCAGCATAATATAGCATGGGCGTTGGCCCCATGCCGATGCGCACGACATCGACGCCGCTATCGTTCAGCCCCTTGACCAAGGCTTGCTCAAGCATCGGCGAGCTAACGCGCCCGTCATAGCCTACCGCGGCCTTTTTACCGCCAGCGCGGACAAGGCAGGTGCCGAAGCCACGGCCTATGGCATAGGCGTCAGCCTCCCCCAAGGTTTCACCGATGATGCCGCGAATGTCATATTCACGCAGCGAGGTGGGGTGGAAATGATGGGCCATAGAATGTCCTGTAAAAGGGGGAGAGAGTTTGGCCGTTAAAGCCGTTTATTGTTCAAGTCATCCAACAAAAGGTCGCGCGCCTTATTCAATTCGGCGGCGCGCTCGGCGCTGCCGCCCGTGTCGGGATGGTTTTGTGCAATCAGTGTGCGGTGACGTTCGCGAATGCGCTCGGCATTGTCGAAACGCGACACGCCCAGCAGGAAACGGGCATCGTCTATCTCCGACGCCTTGCCCTGTTTGGCGCGAGAACCGAACAGCCGCAATGTTAGGCCGCGATACCAGAGAGCGGCAATCCCTATCGCCGCTACACCGATAAGCAGGCTTCCCCGCGCCGCAAGGAATGCTCCGGCTAGTCCCAGCAAAACAGGCAGCAATTGCTGCTTTTGAAGCTTGCCCTTCCACACGGCCCAGCCAAGGGCAAGAAAGACCAGGATCGCGAGAAAGGTCATTATGCCAGTGCCAGCTGACCGACTTCAGGCAAAGCGAGGCCAGTGACCAATTCCCGCAGCTCCTGCCGCGCGACAATATGCGCGGTCGCCAACTGGCCCAAATGCCCCTTGTCGATCAAAGTCAGGCCGGACGGGAACAGCTCCCGATAAATGACGCGCTCATTGAGGCCGGGGACCGAACGGAAACCAACGCGCTTGGATAATTCGGTCAGCGCGTCGGTCATGCGCTGCTGATTGCGCGCCTCCATATTGTGTAGGCGGTTGCGGACCACGACCCAGTCGATGGTGACGCCATCGGCCTTGGCGCGTTCCTTACGTGCGTCCCAGATAAGCTCCGCATAGAAGCTAAGCTTGCGTACCTTGAAATTTTCGGCGTCGACTTGGCCAATCAGGTCAAAATCAACAAAGCTGTCATTGATGGGCGTGACCAATGTATTGGCCTGCGTCGCGACAAAGCGCGCATAGGGATCATCGCGCCCCGGTGTGTCGAATACGAGGAAATCATTTTCGGCGCCGAGGCGTTCCACCTGCCGCTCCAGCGTGGCCTGCGAATCATGCTCGAACACTTCGAACACCGGCATCGGCAAAGTGATGTTGCGCCGCGTCATCGTATCGCGCCGGTTTTCCAGATAGCGGTACAAGGTGCGCTGACGCGAATCTAAATCGATGCACGCCACCCGCGCGCCGCGTGACGCCAAAGCTATGGCGACATGGACCGCGGTGGTGGATTTACCCGTCCCGCCCTTTTCATTCGCAAAAACGATGTGATGTGCCTTGGCCATAATTCCCCAAATCTGCCCCAAATCTGCCCCAAATATTGTCCGCGGCGACATTTGCCTTGAATTGTCGCTGTACCCTCCCGCATAGGCGGGTTCAACAAAGGCCAATAAACAAGGCGACGTGGACGTGCAAACCATCAATCAGCTTGACGCATTGCGGCACCATATTTCGGCCTTGCGTGACGCCAAGCGTCGCGTCGCGTTGGTCCCGACTATGGGTGCACTGCATGACGGGCACATGACGCTGGTTAAAGAGGCGCGGCGGCATGCCGATGCGGTGATTGTGTCGATCTTCGTCAACCCGACACAATTTGGGCCGAATGAGGATCTCGACGCTTATCCCCGCACGATGGAGCGTGATGCCGAACTGCTGCGCGCGGCGGGTGTCGAGATTTTATGGGCGCCGCAAGTGGCCGCGATGTATCCGCCAGGCTTTGCAACGCAAGTGCATGTCGATGGCCCCAGCAACGCTTATTGCGGCGCGGCGCGGCCCGGGCATTTTGACGGCGTCGCTTTGGTGGTCGCCAAATTGTTTAATCAGGTGCAGCCCGATGTTGCGCTTTTCGGGGAAAAGGATTTTCAACAACTGGCGGTCATCCGGCAGATGGCCCGCGACCTGGATTTCGATTTGAAGATATTGGGCGTGCCAATTGTGCGTGACGCCGATGGCCTCGCTTTGTCATCGCGCAATGCCTATTTGACCGCGGCGGAACGTGCGGCGGCCTTGGCTTTGCCAGTTGCATTGGCCCAAGCAGCGGCGCAGATCCGTGCAGGCGATGACGTGGGGCGAACGCTTGCCAAGGCCTCAGCAGACATCCTCGCCGCCGGCTTTGCGCGCGTGGATTATTTTGCGCTGGCGGATGCCGTGACCTTAGAGGAGCTCCAACATTTCGACGGCAGGCCAGTGCGGCTGCTGGCGGCGGCCAAGATGGGCAAGACGCGGTTGATAGATAATTTGGCGGTTTAAAGAGCAGTCGCCCTTTGCACGTTCTTTATTGTATTTGTTTTTAGCATATTTACACTGTGATCGCCCACATTCACCGAAGGGTTCAATTCGATCCGCCTTATCTATGATGGCGGCTTGGTGGCACAGACGAGTGCTGCGCGGTCTGATGTCTTAAGAGCGCGCGAATGAAATCAATGGCGCCAGATTGTGTGCATCGGCCGCGCGCAGCGCTGCAACATATTTTGTGCGCGTTACGTTAGCGTCGATGAGGCTCTGGCTCCCCCACGAAAAGCGAGGTTGGCCTAAGTGTATTGCCAGTAAATCGCCAACCATTCGGGATAGGCGCCCATTGCCGTTGGGAAATGGGTGGATTGCCACGAGCCGGTGCGAGTAGCGTACTGCGATTTCATCGGGCGCGTAGGTGGCATTTGCTACCCAGAAACGTGCGTCGTCAATTGCCTGCGCAATGTCCATCCGAATGCGATTTGCATCCACTCCAATGTTACGTGGCGTCTCTCGATACTTGCCCGCCCAGCGCCACACTTGACCGAACATGCGCCGGTGTAGTTCGCGCAGGAAGCCCTCATCGAGCACATCGCCGCGGCGCGAGGACAGCCACTTTGCTGCGTGTGCAATGTTGATCTGCTCCGCCTCGTTCAACTCGCGACGCAGGGTGATGTAGGACGGGATAAGCTGCTGTCGCTCCTCTGCGTCGAGAGGTGTATTGGCATCATCGTCCTGCCCATCGAAAAGTGTATCGGTCATTTATCATCCCACAGGCGGCGCGATGGGCCTGCAAGCAACTCTGCTATAATTCGCTGACGTTCATTAGCGAGGTCCTCTCCCTCCATCGCCTGGTTCTCGAGGCGCATTGTGTGATGGAGCCGGTCAAGGCTGGCCTCTGCCTTGTGCGTGGCCTGCCGCCGCACGATGTCATTCAGTGAGGTCGTCGGGACTATGGCGTAGACGAATGTGCAGTCCATGGCTTCGGCAGCCTCGCGCATACTCTTGATCGTTATCGCGCCTGTTATCTCCGCCTTCTCCATTGCACTTATGCGCGAATAGGCGGCGCCCATTCGCGTAGCCAACTGCCGCGTGCTTAATCCCAGGGCCTCGCGAATACCCTTCAGCCAACCGCGCGGAGGCACGGCGACGGCTTCACCCTGCAGTGTTGCGAGGCGGCGATCTAGATTTTTACGTGCCAGAATTGCTTGGTTGGGTGACATTTTTTGAAATCCTTCGCACCCCATATCACACATATATGTATGCAAATCAATATATTTTGTACATATAAAAATGCTCAAAAATAGCTTTAAAGAGCATATTTATATGTACAAATCAATTTTTGTCATTCTACGCCCAAAGCGCTATTGAGATAGGCCGCGATTGCACCGGAAGATTTGATGCAAGCGCTGGACAAGGACGTTTTCTGATATGGCAGCATCGATACTGGTCACGGGCGCAGCAGGGTTTATCGGCCACGCCGTCGCGCACAGACTATTGGCGCGCGGTGAACGCGTCATTGGCGTCGACATCGTGAATGACTATTACGACCCCGCCTTAAAAGAGGCGCGGCTTGCGACCTTTGCGGGGATAAACAGCTTCGCCTTTGAACGCCTCGACATCGCCGATGCCGACAAGATGAAGGCGCTGGTGTGCGACAACAAGATTGTGCGCGTTGTGCATCTCGCGGCGCAGGCGGGCGTCCGCTACAGCCTCGAGAACCCCTTTGCTTATGAGCGGTCGAACTTGGCGGGCCATTTGTCGGTGATGGAGGCGTGCCGGCACGCCGAGGGTTTTGAGCATTTCGTCTACGCCTCGTCGAGCTCGGTCTATGGCGACAAGCCAATAGGCGGCGAAGGCTTTAAGGAAGATGAGCCCGCCAACGACCCTGTATCACTCTACGCTGCAACCAAGCGCGCGTGCGAATTGATGAGCCAGTCTTACGCAAAACTTTATGGCTTTCCGCAGACCGGCCTGCGCTTCTTCACCGTCTACGGCCCATGGGGGCGGCCCGACATGGCCTATTTTAGCTTCACGCAGAAAATCCTGCGCGGCGAGGCGATCGAGGTTTACGGCAATGGCCAAATGGCGCGCGACTTCACCTATATCGACGACATTGTCGACGGCATCATTGGTGCGCTTGATCATCCGCCGGCGCCCGGTGAAAACAGGGTCCTCAACATTGGCGACAGCCATCCGGTTGGCCTGATGGAGATGATAGAGGCGCTCGAAAAAGCCATTGGCCGCGAAGCGACGAAGGTCATGCGGCCGATGCAGCCGGGCGACGTCACCGCGACCTATGCTGATGTGTCGAAGCTACATGCGCTCACGGGGTACAAGCCAAAGGTCATGCTGGACGAAGGCCTAGAAAAGTTCGCCGACTGGTATCGGCAATATTACGGAACCTCAGCTTAGGGTTTTAACTGCGCCTGCATCTCATCGAATGCAGCCGCCAGCTTTCGACCTGCAATCTGCCTTCCGGCCTCGCGCGGCAAGCCAAGTGCCGCCGAAAGCGGCCCGCCCAGTAACGCATCACCAAGCGCCATCAGTACCATCTCCAGTGTCAGCTCATGCAGCGAGGTGTCGGCGTGGCCGTCTTCGGCAATTTCATCCACCAGCTTGTGGATGGCCTCGACAATCGGGTCGAGCGCGTCTTCATTGCCGGACAGCAGCATCCACGACGCGAGCGCGCCCGCACCCTCGCGATCAAACTGGTCAAAGATTAAATCGGCAAGCTCATGCGGCGTCACTACACCGCCACGCATTTGGGCGACGGCCTCAGCGACCTTAGTACAGATATTTTCGCCCATATAGGCCGCCAGCGCACGCTGAAGACCCGACGCAGACCCGAAATGATGCAGCAAATTGGCGTGCGTCCGCCCGATCTGTCCTGCCACCGCCTTTAACGTAACCGCCTGCGGCCCCGCCTCAAGCAACAAGCCGCGCGCCGCCTCAAGCGCCGCCATCCGGCTCGCCTCCGGGCTTAATCGCCGCGGCACGCCCACGTCTTTGAAATCGATAATCTTCGGCGCCTGTGTTGCCATATTCTTCGCTACCCCCCGATAGTTTTTCAACGCTACGCCAATTTACGGACATATCCAAGTGTGTTGCGCGGCAAACTACGACTAAAAAATCTGTGCTGCCGCAAAATTTTAAACTTGAATTGTACAAATATTTGTACATATTGCACCAGACAGCAAAAGGAAACCCGACGATGGACGTGATGACATACACAGAGGCGCGCGCAAATCTTAAGGGCGTCATGGACCGGGTTGTTTCCGACCGCACACAGGTTGTCGTGACGCGGCAAAAGGCTGAGGCAATTGTGATGATGTCGTTGGCGGACTGGAATGCCGTGGAAGAGACGCTGCATCTGCTCTCAACGCCGACCAGCGCGGCGCGCCTGCGTGGATCGATCGAGCAGCTTGAAGCCGGGAAGGGTATAGAACGTCAGCTTAGTCACCCATGAGGATTATCTTTTCAGACAATGCGTGGGATGATTACCAGCACTGGGTCAGCAATGACGGCAACACTCTGGCGCGGCTGAATTCACTTATCGAACAGTGCCGCCTAGACCCCTTTAAGGGAACTGGAAAACCCGAACCTCTGAAGGGTGACTTGCAGGGCTGGTGGTCTCGCCGCATCACAACGGCCGACCGCCTCGTCTATCGCGTCGAGGGAAGGGGTACCGATCAGCGTTTAGAAATAGCGCAGTGCCGATATCATTACTGATGTGTTTTAAGCCGCCTGCAGACGCTCCATTTGCGCACGCATATTCAATGCAGGAGGGCTTAGTCGGGCGCTAGACTCTGTGCCTGCGCCATCTAATGCCTTTTCATACAAGGCGCATGTTATGGCCTCGCCGCGGCCGTTGCTGTGGCGCTGGGCTGTCTTGCCTGTATTTTGAAAGCCAAGTTTGCGCAGCACGTTGCCGGAAACGGGATTATCGGTGAAGTGACTGGCGATAAGCTTTGCATGGCCAATGGTCTTGGCAATGTGGAGTACAGCCCGGCTGGCTTCTGTTGCAAAGCCAAGGCCCCAATAAGGCCGCGCGATCCAATAGCCCAATTCGGCGTTGCCGTCATAATTGCCAATGCCGCACGCACCGATGATGCGCGGGGCTCCATGAGTGCGCAGCATCAGTAAAAAGGCTGGGTAGAGCGCATCATGCGCTTGCGCGACAAATTGCGCGGCATCATCGACAGCGTAGGGCCAAGGTGCACGCGCAAGGTTGCGGACGATGCCCTCATCGGCAATCGCCTGATGCAATTCGGCTGCATCCTCGGGCCAGCTTGGCCGTAACAATAATCTTTCCGTTCTCGCGAACATCATCTTTCTCCGGTTCTGCGCCGCCCCTTGCATGACAAAGCGACAGCCATGTTACAGTTCCTCCGCAGGAGGCTGAGAACAGGGAGAATGAGACAAAAAGAAAGGGAGATCGGTTGACCCGTCTCCCTGTTCAAAGGTGGAAACCACCTGATATGATTTCCGGGTCATCCGTCTGGACAACCCGGTCATCGGTTGTCCTGTTTATTCGGCGGCCATCGCTGGCATATCGACCGACACATATTTGCGGCCGAGTTTGCCAGCATGGAATCGCACGCGGCCCGCGACGAGCGCGAACAATGTGTGGTCTTTACCAAGGCCAACGCCCGAACCAGGATATACCTTGGTGCCGCGCTGACGGATGATGATGTTACCGCCGATGACGATTTCGCCACCGAACTTCTTCACGCCAAGGCGACGGCCTGCTGAATCGCGACCGTTGCGTGACGAACCACCTGCTTTTTTATGTGCCATGGTCTAAACTCCTACGTCAGAGCGTTGCCGCTCAAGCTTCCTTAGGGGCTGCAGCCTTTTTGGGCGCAGCGGCTTTCTTGGGCGCGGCTTCCTTTGCAGGAGCAGCAGTTGCGGCAGCCTTCTTATCTTCCTTGCCAACGGCGAGGATGCGCAGAAGTGTCAACGACTGGCGATGACCTTGCTTGCGACGATAGTTGTGGCGGCGACGCTTTTTAAAGACGACAACCTTTTCACCGCGCTCTTGCGCAATGATTTCGGCCGAAACGGTCAAGCCGTTCACGTCCTGCGCCTTGTCACCGTCACCGGCAAGAAGGATGTCACCAAGCGAGATCTTGTCACCCGCTTCACCA